>JABAOC010001298.1_pt1 | contig 42029 bp, 43 predicted proteins | sample 7062161 | NCBI WGS metagenome assembly JABAOC01 (sample SAMN14538625, study PRJNA623070) | marine sediment metagenome | biome: marine biome [ENVO:00000428]; feature: marine pelagic biome [ENVO:01000023]; material: deep marine sediment [ENVO:00002113] | place: India: Gulf of Khambhat ... | reverse complement strand
CGGAGGTTGCCGCAACGCAGATGCCCGCTGAATCAACACCGACACCTGAGCAATCACCGACAAATGAACTGGAAGGTCGTTTCGTATTCCAGGTGGCCAGCGGCGGCGACATCTACACGGTGAACGCCGACGGCAGCGGCCTCACGCGCCTGACAAGTGGGATGGACCCCAGTTGGTCCCCGGATGGGGCCCAGATAACCTTCGTACGCTGGACAACTCCATGGGGCGTCTATGTCATCAGTGCCGACGGCACCGGCGAGAGGTTACTGTTCAGTTCCAATGTGGCCCGAGCACCCGTCTGGTCTCCCAATGGGACCCAGATAGCCTTCTACTTCGAGACAGAGGGCTTGACGGCGCCCAAGAAGATGTGCATGGGGGACGATTGTAGAACGATTCCCCCCCCAGCCTCAGAGCGAGTCGCATATGGGAGTTGTGGACGTGGCTGATGGGTACCTTCACCAACCTTACAATGACCGCTTTTCCTACTCCCCCACCTGGTCTGCCGACGGAGAATGGCTAGTCTATGATGGAGGTGATAGCGGCGCAATTCCGTCCGAGCTCCACGGGTTGTGTTTGACCACGGTAGAAGGCCCCAACAACACCGTGTTGACCAACAATGTGCATGACCACTTCCCGGTGTGGTCTCCGGACGGTACTCGCATCGCCTTCATGCACTGGCAGCACGACCATTGGGAGATCTACATCATGAACGCCGATGGCAGCGATCGTCACCCATTGACCAGCAGTTCGGCCTACGTGAAACCACGGCCAAACAACGTGTCGCCGGCGTGGAGCCTCGACGGTGAGCAAATCGTCTTCCTGTCGGACCGAGGGGGCGAATGGGAGTTCTACGTCATGGACGCCGACGGCAGCAGCCAGGCGGAGATACTCGACAATGTTACGGAATCCCTGGAGATCCAATACAGTGGCGTCAACGAAAGGGTGATCTCGTGGCGACCGTGATAAACGCCCTTGCTCGCCCAAGCGGTATCTCGGACGGGCCACGGAAGCGTTGACATACGCTCCACCGTACAGTATGATTACTCTGATCCGGATCCGGGATGCGAGCGGTTCACGGGAGACAGTCCATGAGGAAGGTACTGGTAGTAGATGACGATCCCGGCATCGTGAAGGTCGTGCGGGCCTATCTGGAGCGAGACGGCTTTCAGGTCGTGGTGGCCTACGATGGAAAGAAGGCCATGCAGATCGCGCGCCACGAGAAGCCCGACTTGGTGGTTCTTGATCTGATGCTACCCGAGATGGACGGATGGGACGTGTGCCGGGCGTTGCACAAAGAATCCGACGTGCCCATCGTCATGTTGACGGCACGCGTGGAGGAAAGCGACAAGCTGGTCGGATTGGAACTCGGCGCCGACGACTATGTGACCAAGCCCTTTTCGCCCCGCGAGTTGGTAGCACGAGTGCGAGCCGTACTGCGTCGAGTCCAGGGTTTGCCTCCTGAGCCCGAAAGGATCTCTCGGGGCGACATCACGGTGGATATCTCTCGACATGCGGTGACAGTTGGAGACAAACCCATCGAACTAACGCCGACGGAGTTCGATCTGCTGGCGACGCTCATGGGAGATCCAGGGAGGGCCTTCACGCGCTCTCAGCTTCTGGAGCAGACCCAGGGATACGCCTACGATGGCTACGAGAGAACCATAGATGTCCACATCAAGAATCTGCGCAAGAAGATCGAAGCTGACCCCGGGAATCCACAACGCATCAAGACTGTGTATGGAGTAGGCTACAAGTTCGATGAGTAGTCTGGTAAGGAGTCTTTGGTTCAAACTGACAGCCGCTCTCGTCCTCGTCACGTTGATAGCGGTCGGCTTGTCAATTCTCATACCCAGCCTGGTGACGGCGAACAGCTTTCGCAGGCTCGTCCAGACCAACCGAGCGGCCGAGAGGGACGACCTAGCCGTGGCTCTGACCACCTATTATGCTAGCGAAGGCAGCTGGGAGGACTTGGACCTACGATTCTTCTGGCTGCGCGGCCCCATGGGCCACGGGATGGGTCCAGTTCCCGGTCGACCGTGGTCCTTCCAGTTAGCCGACCAAAATGGGGTCGTCATAGCCGGATCACCTGCAGGCGAGATTGGACGCCAACTCTCGCCAGACGAACTGGCCACGGCCACGCCCATCGAGGTCGAAGGGGATAGCGTCGGCTTCCTGCTGCGCAACCCTCAGCTGCGGAGCTTCAGCGAACCCGAAGAAGCGTTTCTGAGGCAAGTGAGCTTGATCATCGTCCCGGTTGCTATCCTTGCTTGTGCCGTAGCCATCGCCCTCGGGCTCTTCGTCACCTGGCAGTTGACGGGCCCACTGCGCAAACTAACCGCCGCTGCGCAGGCTATCGCGGGTGGCGACCTGAGTCAACGAGTGGACATCAGGTCTGGGGACGAACTTGGCCAGCTGGGCCACGCATTCGACGACATGGCGGAGAGCCTAGATCGAGCTGAGAAGCTGCGCCAGAAGATGGTCGCCGACATAGCTCATGAACTGCGCACCCCGTTGTCCGTGATGCGCGGCAACCTGGAAGGCATCCTAGATGGAGTATTCGAGCCGTCAAACGAGAACATCGCCTCCATCCACAAGGAAACCGTGCTTCTGTCTCGGTTGGTGGATGACTTGCAGGAATTGGCGTTAGCCGAAGCCGGTCAGCTGAGAATCGAACCGGAGTCCACAGATCTGGGAGCGCTGATCGAGCGCACAGTGAGGAGTGTGAGTCCGCAAGCCGAGAGGGACAACCTGCCCATCGTCAAGGACCTGCCCGATGATCTGCCCTTGGTCAGCGTGGACCCTCAGCGTATCGGCCAGGTTTTGTTCAACTTGCTGGACAACGCCCTACGACACAGCCCAGAGGGCTGCACCGTCACTGTGAAGGCCAGGGAACAGGAAGGGACTGTGCAGGTCGATGTCACCGATCAGGGCCCAGGGTTGAGCGACGAGGAACTGTCGTTAGTCTTCGAGCGCTTCTACCGAGGGGACAAAGCACGTGCGCGAGCGACGGGGGGCGCTGGCTTGGGCCTCACCATCGTCAAGCAACTCGTGGAAGCGCACGCGGGGAGGGTCTGGGCCGAGAGCGAGGCTGGCAGGGGAGCTACCTTCTCCTTCACGCTGCCGCTTTGATTCGTCGACCGGTTATTAGCTCGCACGCTGAAGCTCAAGCAGTCCCAGGTGCTCCCAGATTCGACAGAAAGTGACCAGTATCTCCGTCACCCTCTTCCCCGTCTCCAGCTGTATCAGATCGCTGATTTCCTGCACATTTCGCTGTCCGTCGGCCCAGTACAGGAGTAAGGGCGGGTATAGCCAGGTGGCCTCTGGGCGTTCCTTGTAGATGCGCCACCAAGCCTCCCAATCCTCCTCGTTCATCCTGTTCAGATAGTCCTTCAGGTCGAGGGGGCCTCGATGGAGCCGACGCGGAACCATTTGACCAGCTTCTCTTTCTGCGGTACCTTGGGGCGGCCTGCCACGAGGGTGGGGGATCAGCTCCTCAACCCTCGCAAGCTCTGCTTCGGCGAAGGCCAGGGCTTCCTTCTGCCAAGTAGTCACATCGACTTCAGCGAGGCGTCGTAGTGAGTTCAGAGCTGCGTGGTGGCGCTCCGCCAGGAAGCGCACCCGTTTGTACATCAACTCTCTGTCCCGCGGTGAGTCCTCGCCAACCATGGCCGACTTGACCCCTTCCCGGATCACGGCCAGAACGCGCGTCTTGAAACGGGAAACCATCTCCTGTCCCAGCCAAGCGACCTCTCTATCGCCCGCGTTGGCCAAGAAACACGCATAGGTCGCGGCGATGGTCCCCACCCGTGCCAGCATGGTCGGATCCACCTTGTCCAGCGTATCCGTACTCGTGTGGTAGAACTTGTCCGGCCACTGGATGATCATGGGGCACGGAATACCCACGCTGGGATCGGATAGGATGTAGTGGTCACTCCCGCCAGAGAATGGTGTGACTGCATGTCTGAAGGTGGCGTAGCTCCCCAGCCCTGAGAAGCTACCAGTTTCCCCGATCATCTCCTCCAACAAGCTCTCCACCAGATCATCCCCGAAACTGGCCGCGGGCCCAGGCAGGCGCTCCACCAGCAGAGAACTGCCACACAGATCCTGATTCTCGCCCACCATGTCCAGGTTGAGACCTGTGATCATGCGAGGGATCTCATCCTCGCGGCTCGCGAGGTAGGCCTGAGTGCCATAGATCTCCGGCACCAGGAGAAATCTGATGCCTCGATGCGGCTTGTCCAGTCGGCCCTCCGAGATCAACCCTTGAAGCGTGCGAGCCACTTCCAGAACTGTGGCTGCCCCGGAGGCGTTGTCGTTGGCCGACCACTGGGGATGACATAGATGGGCGACCACAACCACTTCGTCGTCAGTCCGGCCGTGGATCACAGCCGATACCACGTTCAATTCGCCATCCCAAGACCTGCTGGTCACCTTGGCCCGTACCCTGACCGGCGGCTTCCCCTCCCGTTCCCTCTGCTTGATCAGGGAGCGCAAGCGCGATCCCTCCTTTGGCGACAGGACGAAGCCAAAGCACTTCCTCTCCCCTCCGTACCACCAGAAAGAGGTGTACTGTAGAGCATCAGGGAGATCCATGGTGTGACGTAGCCCGGTCAGTTCCTTCATCCCGTCGAAGATGATGCCCGCCGCACCGTGTTTCTCTACAGCCAGATAGTGCACGCGATCCTTGTCACCTCTGGTCAGCACCACCTTGCCCTTCAGATCCAGCCCCTCATACTCGTCCCACTCTTCGCCGTCCTCCAACAACACCACTTCGGCTTCCCCGTCGAAGGACTCACTGCGTTGAATGAGACTCATCCTCAGTTCGCCATAGTCAGCCAGCTTTCTGGCGGCTTCCTGTGGCTCTACGAGGTGAAGTAGGCCTTCGGTGGCCTCCCACTCTTGAAACATGGGCATTGCCCACCAAGTCATCCCTTCCCTGGCGGGGAAGCCGAGGAGTTCCGCCTCCAGCCCATATTCCCGAAAACGCTCCTGGCAGTACTCGGCTGCGCGACGAAACCCGGGACTAGCCTGAATACGATGATGATGAACTATATCGGCCACATAACCTTTGGCTATGTGGCCGGACAATCGTTCCTCTATCTTCTTCAATGTCGGTCCGAACAACCTGTTCCCCTCTTCAGGCAGCGGCAGCTAGGAGCAAGCCTGCGACCCGCACCCTGTGCGACCTGCTGTCGAGGACCCAAGGGTTCACTCGACTTCACTAGCCACAGTCTCTCGCTCCAGAGCTGGCTTCCGAAACCGATGACGGTAGACCATTATCGAGGCAGCGATGATGATGGCGCCAAGAGACACGGCCTGCGCCGCGGCGATGGGTCCCAGCATCCACGCGTCCGGGCGTTGGAATTCTACAAGGATCCGGCCTAGTGGATAGAGGATGCACCACAACAAGAATACGTCGCCTTTCAGCAAGCGATCCTCGTAGCGCCGTGGTACGATCATCAGTATTAGAAACACCAGGAAGTTCCAGATCGATTCATAGAGAAAGGTAGGGTGGAAGCGCGTCGTCTCGGGCAGGTTGACAAACTGTGGAAGCCGATATGGCAAGCCGATAGGGATTCCCCAGGGCACAGTCGTGGGGTACCCATACAACTCCTGGTTGAAGAAGTTCCCCCACCGCCCGATGGCCTGTCCTAGAGAGAGCGCGGGTGCTGCGATATCCAACCACACCAGGAAATCCAGCTTCTGCCACCAGGCATACAGGAATATGGCCAGTACGCCTCCAGCCACCATACCGAACAGCCCCAGGCCCCCCTGCCAGATCATGAAAATCTCGACCGGATGTTGACGGTAGTATTCGAAACCGCGAACCAGACCCTGGGGGCTGGATATGACATGGTACAGGCGCGCACCTACCAGCCCAAAGACGATGACCAGAATCAGCCCATTCCATATGTGATCAGGGTTCTGTCCCCGTCTCCTGGCCTCAAGAGACGCCACATAGGAGCCGATCAGTATGCAAGACACAACTATGATGCCATACCAGTATATCGGTATGCCCAGAATAGGCAGTCTGAAGGCTACGGGGTCCATCGTATCGGGTCTCCTTTGGGACTGATTTTCACGCAGGATTATAGCTGGTCTGCCAGGCAGTCCGCAACCGGACCTGTCCCAGGTCAGAACCAGCAAGCTTGCAGTTCCGGCATATCTTGCTTGCCGTCGCGGAAACTATGTATAATCTGATGCGCCTCGCCGGTCTGTGGATGCCACGCACAAGCGGGGGGAGGAGCGCAGAGCATGCCCTTGAGTGTGAGAACGAAGGTCGGATACTTGAAGACGGTGGACATCTTTCAGGATCTGACCGACCAGGAACTCGAAGCCCTTGAAAGCTCCATCACCACGATCCCCTGTGCCGCTGGCAAGATCTTCTATGCTCCCGAGGATGCTGGAGAGGCCCTGTTCATCCTCAAAGAAGGCAAGGTGCAGCTGTACCGCATCTCCCCCGATGGAAGAAAGATCGTGACCAACACTCTGGGTCCAGGCACCATCTTTGGCGAGATGTCACTGATAGGGCAAGGGATGTACGATAGCTTCGCCGAAGCGACTGAACAGTGCGCGGTATGCAAGATGGACCGCGCTGATCTGGAAGAGTTGCTCCTTGAGAAGCCTCGGGTGGCGCTACGCATTCTCGAAGTGATTAGCAGACGCCTTCTGGAAGTCGAGGCGCGGTTGGAGGACATGGCCTTTAAGACAGTCGCCGGCAGACTAGCCTCCCTCTTGCTCCGCCTCATGAGAGAGCAGGGCACCACGATCAGAGGACTGACCCATCAGAATCTGGCTGACGACATCGGCACACATCGAGAGACCACCACTCAGACATTGAGCAGGTTCAAGGCCGACGGGCTGCTGGAAACCGGCCGCAAAAGGATAGAGATTCTGGACCCCGACGGCCTGCAGCGCATCGCCAACGAATGCTGACGGAAGTAGCAAAAAGGGCCAGCCACATCGGGCTGGCCCTTCACCCTCAAACTTTCGCCCTCAAGTAATGGCGACGTCCTCGCCTTCATGCTCGTCATCTCGGCCTTCTGTGAGCCTCTGCGGTTCCTTCTCGCCAGCTAGCAGCAGCGGCTCGAACTCCACCGGCATCTCGCTCCTGCCGCTGAAGACCCCTCCCTCATCTATCAGGAACGACGCAACTTCTATGTCGCCCCACACGATGCCTGTGGACAGTATCTCCAGCCGCCCCATTGCGTTGATGTTACCCTTCACTGCTCCCGATATCGAGATGTTGCGGCCTACGATGTCAGCTGCTACCTTAGCCGTTTCACCGATGATGATGTTGCCCATAGTCTCCAGGGTCCCCTGGAAGACTCCGTCTACGCGCACCCCTCCATCGCATTTTAGTTCGCCGATGAAGGTGGCGGTGGGCCCGATAACATTCTCAATTCTATCGCTGGCTGGACTATCTATCACATCGACCAAAGTCTAACCCTCCTTAGCCGTTGGGTGACAACCATCACTCACAAATCATCCGAGGTGATCAATGCTCGTTCAAACTCAGGTAGATTAAGGGATCCTTTGGAACGTCGTTGAGGCGTATTTCATAATGCAGATGAGGACCCGTACTCCTGCCTGAGTCGCCGGATAGAGCAATCTTCTGCCCCTCCTCCACCACGTCTCCTGGATCCACGAAGTACCACGAGTTGTGACCGTAAACAGTGGAGAAGCCCAGCTCGTGCTCCAGCACGATGGTCCACCCAAGGCCCGGCCTCCAACCAGCGAAGACGACCTTTCCGGCCTTCGTGGCCCGTACTGAGGTACCATACCAGGCACCAATGTCTAGTCCTTGGTGAAACTCCAGGTAGCCTGCGGAAGGGATCACTCGATACCCGAACCCCGAGCTGATCTCTCCCTCCATCGGCCACAGCTTCGGCGCAGCGGCTAGAAGCCGCAACTGACGCTCCAGTTCCTCAGGATCATCCCGCTTCTCTGGAGCGATCCTCTCCACTCTCGCAGTCAAGGCATCTAGCAACAGATTCAACTCCTGTGTGCTCTCAGGGAGCACCGCCTGCATCGCCTCAACTCCCCTGCCTGCTTCGAGCGCCAGCGACATGCTGTAATCACCGGGCTCCGAACCCCCCTGGCCTCCTCCCATGTGATACGAGGTCGGGGCCACTGTGGCCGTGGCCGTGATCACCACGTCCTCCAGACCTATGAGCCGTCGTATCTGGCGAGAGAGATTCTCCACCTCCAGCATACCCACTCTGAATCTGTCCACGGCCTCAGACAGACTCGTGACCTCCTCTTGCTGTGCCAGGATGGTCAGCCGCATTTCCCGATCCCGCGCTTGGTACACCGCCTGCTCCCGGTGCAACTCGCTCACTTGCGCACTAAGGCTCCGATTGTTCGCGGCGAGATAGGCGAAGCCAAATACCAGCACCAACACGAGGACAATCGTAGTCGGGATGACCCACAGGGGTATGCGAAAGCTCAAAGGAGGACGCTGAGAATGAGGCACGATCATCAGAGTGAGAGAATGCGTCTCTCTCTTCCGCGCCACTACGAACCATCTCCTTCAATCTGATTTACGGCCGAGTACGCCAAGGTCTCCTCGTCGTCGGCCCAAGTGTCTCCACGCAGATATCCACGCGGGCGACACAAATTAACGTAGAATATACTACAGCTGAGGCTCCCTGTCAACCTAGCTCTGGCGGGCCTGGCCTATGGCGTCCTGCTCCTCGACCGAGAGGCTGTGGGTTGAATCCCACTCCCTCACGCGCTTGGCGTAGAGGCGGCTTTCCGTACGTCCTTGGAGGGAACTGAGAACCACGCCATTGCCCCCATCATCAAGGAGAGCCAGCGCGAAACTCTGTTCACCGCCTGTGCCTTCGAAGGCGTTGAAACGCACCAGGCCCAACCTTCGTATACTGCTCGTCAGTCTCTTCCCCAGCTCCTCCGATGTCTCTGTGAGCTGATCGGCTTTGGAGGCTGCGAGACCCATCTGCTCCACATACATGTTGAGCAGCTCTCCCAGCTCCTTTCCGTCACCGCTGGTCACCAACGCCGCGTACCGGTGGCGCAGCCTTTGGATCTGTCTATACACCAGCACCAGCCACAAGCCCATGGCGATGATTAGCAGGAGCAGAAGGCACCACAATTGAAGACCATACTTCTGGTAGATCACTAACAGAGTTTCCACTTCTCCTCTACCTCACTGCTCGTAGGCTGTCCGACAGCATGTTGCGCATTCTACTTCCTTCAGCACAGGTTGTCAATCACAGTGTTGACAATATGCCAGTCTTGGAGTACCATACTGGCGATCTGCACGGATAGAACGATTCCCCTGGTGATCGATGAGCAGCGACGCGAACCAGCAAGCGAACGACAGAGTCCTGGTGGTAGACGACGAGCCATTGGTCCACTCCATCCTGGAGCGATACCTGTCCCAGATGGGCTATTCCTGTGTCACGGCGGAGACTGGTGGCGAGGCTCTGGAAAAGCTGGCGCAACTTCCTTGCGGCGTCGCCTTGTGCGACATAAGGATGCCTGGTATGGACGGCATCGAGTTGCTGAAACGCATCAAGGAATACGACGACGACGTAGCAGTGATCATGGTGACTGCCGTCGATAACAGAGAAGTAGCTGTCGAGGCTATGAAGGGGGGAGCGTTTGACTACGTGGTCAAGCCCTTTCACCTTGAAGAGGTGCTCATCAGCGTCCAAAGGGCTCTGGAGAACCGCCGTCTGTTACAAGAGAGGAAACAATACCACAGGAATCTGGAGAGAAAGGTAGAGGAGAGGACCAGGGAGCTGGCGGAGGCGAATGAGGAGTTGCAGCGACTCTTTATCAGTGCCATCGAGAGTATAGTCCTCACGTTGCAGGCCAAAGACGAGTACACAGAGGGTCATTCCAGACGGGTCTCCACCCATGCCATCGCCATTGCTGGGGAGTTCTCCCTACCGGACAAGGAGGTGGAAGACATCCGCCTGGCTGCGCTCCTTCACGACATTGGCAAGCTAGGCACCAAGACGAGCGTTCTAAACAAGCCTGGCCGGCTAACCGAGGAAGAGGGGAAGCAAATAAGGTCACATCCACTGGTCGCCGCTAGCATCTTGGAACCCATCACTCCTCTTCAGGATATAATCACCTATATAAAGCATGTACACGAAAACTACGACGGAACCGGATATCCTGAGGGCCTGAAGGGTGACCAGATACCACTGGGGGCCAGGATCATCTGTGTGGCCGACGTCTTCGATGCCATGACCTCGCCTCGTCCATACCGCCCTCCCATAGACCGGGAAGAAGTGCTAGCGCATCTGCGGCGAGAAGCGGGCAAGCAGTTCGATCCTGAGGTTGTTGAGGTCTTCCTAGAGGTTGTTCAACGGCAAGAATAGCCGTGTCGCCCGCAGCAGTCCACCGGAAGACAGGGCGTCTCCCGTCTTCTCTTCACTAGTCCGCCAAAGCTATCGCAGGCTCTGAAGGTGAAGGGCCGTTCTCAATCCTCCCTGGTGCAGAACTACCATCGCCTTGTGTCGCAAGCTCCTTCAGAACCCAGTCCACGGCTCCTGGCACCGCCCTTGCTACCGCAGGAGTTAGCTGTACCCCGAAGGTGTCTACATCCGCAGCCTCGATCCCAAGAATCACGATTTGTTTCGGGATATCCATGCCCAATTGATCACCCAGCTCCAGCGCGGTAGCCAGACTGATGTCGTGTGTCGAGGCAGCGCGCACGCTCCCGTGAAACATGTCAGGCGAAAGGCGACGGATTGCACCTGGCTCGCGCCGACCGGTGCGAATCGCGTCAACGATGATAACGCTGTCGTAGCCCACCATGAGTTCCAGCAGGCTCAACCCTCCCACGCTAGCCGTACTCACGCTAACGTCGGCACTGTCAAGCCGCTTTCTCACCTCCTCGACAACAGCGAAGCCGACCGCATCGTCGGTCAACATGGAATTGCCGAGCCCTAAGACTAGCGTCTTCAACGATGTTCTCCCGCCTTGCCGATCACGGCGGAGCATCCCCTGACGCGAAGATGACCGCGTTTGCCCACAACCTAGAGAGCCTTGTCGTGACTCCAGAGAGGCCTCAGTCAGTTCATGAATTGACTCAAGCGCTGCACCACCTCGCCTCCATCGTTCAAGATCCTCACCTCCAGAGGCATCCGTCCCGGCAAGGTATGGGTAGCGCACCCCATGCAGGGGTCATAAGCCCGGAAAGCCATCTCCACCATATTCAGCAAGCCTTCGCTGATGGCCTGTCCCTTCTTGATCATCCCCTGGGCTGCCTGTTTGACGGAGATAGAAATGGGCGCATAGTTGTTGGTGGTGCCTACTATGAGATTGCACTTGACCACAAGACCCTGCTCGTCCGTAGTGTAGTGGTGCGTGAGGGTCCCACGAGGCGCCTCCACGATACCCACACCCTCAGTTGGCGTCTCCGTGGGGACTGTACGCACGTTTGGATCAGTTATCTCGGGGTCCGTTGCCAGCTCGAGCAACCGTTCGGCAGCGTACAAGGTCTCAATGACACGAGCCCAATGCGTGGCCAGCGTCTGATGTACCGGCTTACCGCCCAGGGTGTCGTACATACGCTCGTATTCTTCGTGAGCCAAAGGGGTAGCCATCCCGTCTGCCGCGTTGAGACGCGACAACGGTGTGGCTCGATACACCCCGCTGTGTTTGCCACCTACGAATCCTGTCCAGCCAACCTTCTTCAGATAAGGGAACTTCAGATAGGTCCACGGCTCTACGTGCTCAGCGATGTTGTCCAAGTACTCGTCTGAGCTATACTTGACCAACTCCTCTCCGTCCGGATCCACCACGCGCACCAGACCATCGTAGAAGTTCACCTTGTTGTGATCATCCACCAAGCCCATGTAGTAAGTAGGCAGGGTGAAGGGATCGCCAAGGATTAGGTCCACATACTCCTTGTTGCCCAGAACGACATCGTTGAACAGTTGTATAGTGAACTGAGCGAAATCAAGAAGCCAGTGGGCGCTCTCTTCGACTTCCTTCCGCTCCTCCTCACTCAGACGCTTGCTCATGCCGCCGGGGATAGCACCGATGGGGTGCACAGTCCTGGCGCCCAGCATCTTGACAATGTCCAGCGAGCGAGCTCGCGCCTCGATGACCTTGCCCCCCACTTCCACGCCGACCTTGTTGATGACGCCAAGGATGTTACGTATAGCAGGATCTGCGTCGGGCCCCATTACGAAATCGGGCGCGGCCAGGATGTAGAAGTGAGTAGTGTGATCGCCCACATAGAAAGCACTGTAGAACAACTCGCGCAACTTCTTGCCCGCGGGAGGTGGCTCCACCTGGAAGACGGCATCACAGGCTTTGGCCGAGGCCATAAGATGAGCCTCCGGGCAGACGCCGCAGATGCGAGGCGTGATGCGTGGCAACTCCTCCACCGGCCTCCCCTGACAGAACTTCTCAAAGCCCCGCAGTTCAGGGATAACGAGATAGGCGTTGGCTACGTCGCCCTCCTCGTCCAAGAAAATGTCGACCCTTCCATGTCCCTCCAAGCGGGTTATGGGATCAATGCTGATCTTCTTCATGAACCTACCCCCGTTAGCAGATGCTGCTATTCCGTTCCGTCTCAGTCGGCCTGACGCACATCTAGCTCGGCCTATCTACTGCGTCTTTCTCCGCCGCAGAAGCGAAGCGGCCAGACCGAAACGATAGAACGTGCCGATGGGGTCCACAATCTGCGAGACGATCCGCCGCGCTTCCCCCTCAGTATCGGCGTCCACAACCGAGGCTACGGCGCTGAGCAACTTGGCCCCCTGGTCCACCACCCCTGGTGCCGGCCCGTAGCATCCTCGACAGGGCAGGTTAACCGTCGGGCATAGAGCCCCACATCCGCTTCGGGTGGCTGGCCCAGCGCATACGATGCCTTGTTCCAAGAGACACTTCTTCTCATCGGGAATGATCTCATGGATGCGGAAGAACTCCTTTACTTTCTTCTCCTCCCTGGTATGCTCGCATTCGTCGCAGACCGTCTTGTCACCCGCTCCTATCACGCTGCCCGGGGGCGGCAGCTTCCCCTTCACAATAGTCTCAAAGACGGCCCACGTCTGGTGAGCCTGAGGGGGACAGCCGGGCACGAAGTAGTCCACCGGTACCGTCTGGCCCAGGGTCTTGACGGTGTGATAAAGGACAGGGATTTCCAGTTCACCCTCTGCCACCTGATGCCTCGTCTCGGGAAATACGCTATTGGGGTTCTCCGTGGAGGGGCTTTCTCTGTACACCGTTTGGAAAATACCCTCTAGATCGCAAACGTTGGCTAGACCGGGAATACACCCCTCATGAGCGCAGGATCCGAACGCCACCAGCGTGTTGGACTTGGCGCGGAGAAGGCTCGCCATGTGCTCATTCTCCGTGTTGCGGATAGCGCCATTGAAGAAGCAGACATCAATCCCGCCATCATCCATGTCCTCCACATCCTTGTACTTGATGTCCATGGCCACTGGCCAGAAGACGATATCTACAGCCTCAGCCAGAGCGAGGATCTTCTCTCGTATCTCCAAGACGGCGATCTCGCACCCCCCGCAGGAAGCGGCCCAATAGAAAGCCACCTTCGGTTTGCCAGCCATTCTTCCCTAAACCTCCCTGGTCTCCATCTCCTCTAGATAACCCCTCCAGTCCAGCGGCCCAAGCTCTCGTACCTTTCCTGTGAAGTCACGTGTCACTTGTGCCCACTTAGGGGCTTCAGCGGCCGAAATCCAGCCCCACTGGAAGCGTTCCTTGTCGATCCCATACTGTTCCAGGAGTCGCTCTAACAAAGGCATGCGGCGAAAGGTCTTGTAGTTTCCTTCGCCATAGTGGCAGTCGCCAGGGGGATGACACCCGAAGACCATCACTCCATCAGCTCCTTCGACAAAGGCCTTCAGCACAAACGAAGGATCAACGCGTCCTGAGCACATCACCCGAATGATGTCCACATTGAGAGGCTGTTCCATGCGAGATATTCCAGCCGCGTCCGCTGCGGCATAGGTGCACCAGTTGCAGAGAAAGGCAACGATGCGCGGTTCGAAGCCATTATCTATCATTCTGTAAGACCTCCCTCATGGTGCAGGCGCCAGGCCCCGGCGCTGCTTCTGGTTACTGCCCCACGTCCACGGCCTGGGCCAAGACCTGACCTCGACCTGGCGCAGAAGTCTAGGTTCCAACCTTTTCCACTTCCTGGGTTGAGACCTGGAGCAGTCCCTCGATCTCTGCATAGATCTGCCGGTCGGTGAAGTGACGCGCCTTGAGTGCCCCCGCCGGGCAAGCAGCCACGCAGGTGCCACATCCCTTGCATAACGCTTCGTTTACCCGCGCCACGCCAGTGCCATCGTGACTGACAAAGCTAATGGCAGTGTAGGGGCACAGGGCTATGCATATCATGCAACCTGAGCAAAGCTCCTCATCCACCACCGCCACGGTGGGAGAGATGGTGACCTCGCCTCGCGAAAGCAGGGACAGACATTGAGCAGCCGCGGCATTGGCATGAGCCACCGTGTCCGGAACGTCCCGAGGTGCCTGACAAGCGCCAGCCAGGAACACACCATCAGTGCTCGTATCCACCGGGCGTAGCTTGGGGTGAGCCTCGAGGAAGAAACCGTCCGCGCTGCGCCCAATCCCGAGTGTGGAAGCCACCTCCCCAGCGTCGCTGTGGGGAACCATGGCCGCATCCAAGATGACCATGTCCACTCTCACCGAAACGGGTGCGCCCAGGATGGTATCCTCTGCAAGGACCATCAGTTGTCCATCCTCCTGCACCGTGACCTCGGCACAGCGCCCGCGGACGAAGTACACCTCCTCCTGCTGCACCCGCTCGTAGAACTCTTCGTACCCCTTGCCCGCAGCGCGGATGTCCATGTAGAACTCATAGACCTCGGCATCAATCTTGTCCCGCACCAGATGGGCGTGCTTCAGGGCATACATGCAACAAACTCGTGAGCAATACGCGTTGGAGTGTTCGTCGCGCGCCCCCACACAGTGGATGATGGCAACTCTCTTAGGCGGGACACCCTTGGAGGTGAGGATTTCGCCCTCGGTTGGGCCCGTGGAACTGGACATGCGCTCGAACTGAAGACCGTCAATGATGTCCGGAGAAAGCAAGTAGTTGTACTGAGGCAGTTGCGCGGAATCGAACTGCGCAAATCCGGTGGCGGCGATGATAGTTCCGACCTCCAATTCCACGACTTCGTCCTCCTGCTCGAAGTCAATGGCACCCGCAGGGCACAGCTTCTCGCACGCTCTGCACTTCTGCTTCAAGAAGTAGGTGCAATGTTCGGTGTCGATGACCGGTACACGAGGAATGGCCTGAGGAAAGGGTACGTATATAGCCGAACGGTCGCCCAAACCCTCGTCAAACTCGGAGGGTATCTTCTTCTGCGGGCATTTCTCGCTGCACAACCCGCACCCCGTGCACAGCTCCGCGTTGACGTACCGTGCTTTCTTACGGACTTTCACCTGGAATTTGCCAATGTATCCAGAAACCTCGTCGACCTCGCTATAGGTCAGGAGTTCAATGTTGGGATGCCGACCGGCATCCATCATCTTCGGCCCCAGAATTCAAGTGCTACAGTCAAGGGTCGGAAAAGTCTTATCCAGCTGAGCCATGTGACCCCCGATGGTGGGTCCGCGTTCGACCAGATAGGCCTTGTACCCGCCATCCGCTATGGTGAGTGCAGCCTGAATACCCGCTATGCCGCCACCGACCACCAGCGCCGCTGGCGTCACATCCTCAGTGCGGGACTCCAGAGGTTCGTGGAAGGTGACGCGAGCGACAGCAGCCTGTACCAAGCGCTTGGCCTTTTCGGAGGCCGCAGACCCGTCTTTCGATATCCAGGACACATGCTCCCGAATGTTCGTCATCTGCAGGCAATAGGGGTTCAGTCCTGCCTCCTCCACCGCATGGTGGAAAGTAGGCTCGTGCATGCGTGGCGTGCACGACGCAACCACCACACGGTTGATGCCCAGTTCCTCAATGTCGGTTTTGATCATCTCCTGGCCCGGCTCTGAGCAGACGTATTTGTACTCGCGAGCCGCGGCCACACACGGCAATCCTGCGGCGAAGCGCACCACTTCAGGCACATCGACAACGGCCCCGATGTTGATCCCACAGTCGCACACGTAGACGCCGATCTTGGGTGTCTCATCATTCATCAGCCTATGACTTCTCCTTTCTCCATCGCCTGCCAGACCAGTTCCGTTGTGTCCAGCACCCGAACCCTGGTCTTTGTCTTGCGCGCGGCTTGCAGCAGGGTGCGCTTACACTGTTGGCAGGCTGAGATGATGGCTGTGGCACCGGTGGCTGTGGCCTGCTCCATACGACGCTCAGCGATGTCTTCGGTCACGTCAGCCTCCCACATCGCCACGTCGCCACCTCCACCACAGCAAAGCGCATTCTCCCGATTGTTCCGCATCTCCCTGAAGGTGATGCCCGGGACGCTATTGATGATAGCGCGGGGAGCATCGTACACTTCACTCTTGCGACCCAAGTCACACGGATCATGATAGGTCACCACCCAGTCCAACTCATTCAGCTTGATGCGGCCATCCTCTATCAGTTCGGCCAACAACTCGCTGGCATGCAGCACCTCGAAACCCTGACCGTCGTCGATGTATTGGGGATAGATGTGCCTCCAAGTGTGATAGCAGGACGGACACGTAGGCACAAGGTACTTGGGCTCCAGCTGCCTAGCTCGTTCCATGTTGTGCTGAGCCAAGTCTACCACCTCGTCCTCCAGGCCCGCGCCGTAAAGCGGATAACCACAGCACCACTCCTCCCCGCCTAGGCTGGTGTAGGTCACCCCCGCCTGTTCTAGGATCTGGACCAGAGACTGGGGGATGCTGTAGGCCATGGGGTACATGGCACCTACGCAGCCAGCGTACAGAAGCAGGTCGGCCCGCCCTCGCCTGTTGTCCCTCAATTGTTCGGGCACCGGCTCCAGGCTCTCGCTCCAGATCAGGCGGGTCTCATTGTCCTCACCCAGGATATTGTGGGTTGTCTCTACAGATTGCCGCAGCTGCGACAGCGTCGCAGGCAACTGGAGCCCTTCGGCTATAGCCCACCTGCGGAGGTTCAGCATCGTCTCCCTTGTGGTAATCCCGCGGGGACATCGGACGGTGCAGGCATCGCACTGAGTACACAGCCAGAATGTACGGCTGTTCACCAACTGGTCCTTCCCACCCCAGCGCATCAACCACCAGAGTTCTCGAGGGGCATAGTCCATCAACGACCCGGCGGGGCATGAAATACTGCAGCTGCCACACTGGATGCAAGTCAGCATCTTGCGCCAATCCGGCTCGATCTGCTTGATGAGTTCACGATCCATCTCGTCTAGAGGCAACACTCTCTGCTTATCCATGTAACGCACTCCTCACTTCCGGGGCGACAGGGTAGTTCCCCAACTATGGCCAACGAGTCTCAGGGTCGGCCGAGGTCCTACGTCTCCTCCTCAGACGCCTGACCCAGGAAACGGTTCAAGGTCTTCAGCAGCACCTCCCGTTGCACAGGTTTGGAGATCCAGCCATCAACGGGGATATGTTCATCGGCAGGGAATTCGGCCGCATGAGGGCTGGTGGCGATGGAGGAGATCATGATGATGGGCACCTTCTCCAAAGCCGGGTCCCCCTTCATTTCACGGGCTACGTCCACACCCTCAAGGGTGGTAGCCATCATGATGTCCAGTAACACCATGTCCGGCGGTTCATCCTGGCGCACGATCTCCAACGCCATATCGCCATCCTCAGCGATGGCGACTTCGTAACCTTCGGCCTCCAGTATCCGGCGCATGATCACCTGGAAGTCGATATCATCGTCTACCACAAGTATCCTAGCCATTCTCTCCTCCGCACCACCTGCCTGCCTCGACACCCGAGTATCGCCTGCAGAAGCTCATCACAATCTCCATAGTATAAGTGCATGTCATCCAGGTCCAAGACAGGTCTGAATTCGGTCCGAATCTGGTCATGGAACGCAAGGGTACGGAAGCCCGCAAAGCTCGCTCCACAAGAGCCGAGAGCTTGCCTGCGCCAACCAACCCATGGAAACGCGCTATTGACAGCTAACTCAGGGTCCAGGGCAGCCTTCGAGGTGAGTAGCTCGTTCGGAACGGGGAACTCAAGCATCAAGCGGCCAAATCGCTCTATCACCACAAATTCAAAGCAGACCGCAACTGAATAGACCATCAGGGCACTCCCATCGCAGCTGAGGCTGCCAAAAGCACAGGGCGCCCGACCAGTATTCTGCAGCGCGTAAACATGGGCCATCATGCCGATGCGCACCGCTCTCAGCAGAGTGATCAGCTGATGTCGCCTGTGACATAAGCGCGCGTTTTGTCGTCGCGCGGGGAACCGAAGACCTCCTGAGCGGTGCCATGCTCCACCAGTTGGCCCAGGTAGAGGAATAGCACATAGTCACCTATCCGCTGGGCCTGGCGGAGGATATGGGTGACCACGACGATGGTATACTTCTTTTTGAGGATCTGGAATTGCTCCTCGATCAATTGTGCTGATATGGGGTCGAGGGCTGAAGTAGGTTCGTCAGCTAGGATCACTTCAGGCTCCACCGCCAGCGCTCTGGCCAGCGCGAGCCGCTGCTGCTGACCAACGGAAAGCGCTACCGCTGGGTCGTGTAGTCTGTCTTTGACTTCGTCCCACAGACCAGCAATGCGCAAGTAGCACTCCACGAGAAGCTCCATCGCACCATTCTTGCTGGTCCGAGCGGTCTGGCGAGCGCTCTCTCGACGCAACTTCGCTATCTCACGGCATTCTCCCAGTGAGTCGACCTGTTCAAGGATCTGCTCTCTGTTCATCCTTTGCATTCTCGGGCCGTACGCGACGTTGTCGTAGATGGACATGGGCAGGGGGTAGGGCTTTTGGGACAGGAATCCGACTTTCTTCCGCAGCTCCAGCACGTCCGCTCCCGGATCGTAGATATTGTCGCCATCTATCAATACCCGCCCATGTACGCGAACCTCGTCATACAGATCTATCAACCGATTCAGGCTCTTGAGAAGGGTTGTCTTGCCGCAACCAGAGGGCCCGATAATGGCGGTAATCTGACCATCAGGGATGTCAACACTCACGTCCTGAAGGGCCACACGATCTCGGTACCTGACGCTGAGGTTTCGCAAACTGATATGGGGCATTTCAGACTCCTATCTCACGATGTTCCTGGAGAACCGACGGCCCAGAAGCCTTGCGGCAAGACTCGCCAGGAGAACGATGACCAGCAAGATCAGCGCCGAGGCGTAGGCTCGTCGCTGGACCTCAGGGAAGGGTGTGCCTAACTGAAAGAAGACGGCCAGTGGGAGCGAAGCCGCTGGATCGAACAGCGACCGAGGAATGTAATCGGTATATCCAGCGGTAAACAGGATGGAGGCCGCATCGCCAATGCCCCGGCCAAAGGCAAGCACTACCGCCGTTATGATCCCGGGCAGCGCTTGCCTGAAAACCACAGCGAGTGTGGTCTCGATTCTTGTGGCTCCCATCGCATAGGAAACCTCCTTCAGTTCTAGGGGAACCATGCGGATGGACTCTTCCATTGCTCTGGTCATTATGGGCATCATGAGAAGCCCAAGGGCAAGAATGCCCCCCAACAGGGAGGTGCCGATGCCGAGGTAACGCATGATTATGAAGCCGAAGGCACCGTAGACTATGGACGGTGTTCCCCAGAGGGCATCCAGGGCTAGCCTCGTGATACTGGCCAGACGACGACCCGTATACTCTTTCTGGAGGGCAAAGGCTATCGGTAGGCCCAATAGTATCGCAAGCACCGAGCCCCCAAACGCGAGATAGAGAGAGCCCACGATAGCGTTGGCTATGCCACCCTCTTTGCCAAGGTAATAGCCGCCCTGGGGCGTCTGCACGAGCATAGATAGGCTGAGAGCCGAGGCTCCACGCAACACCACCACCAGTATGATCCCAACCAACACGGACAGAACCAGCCCCAGGGAAGCCAGCATCAACCCCCTAAGAACTGCTTCTTCCAATCTTCTAGCGCGCATCTAGCCTATGCACTCCTCTCGATTCGCAGGAGGGTCAGATGTGCTGCCAGGTTGAAGCCCGCCACCACCAGCAGAAGTATCAGAGCGGCCAGCATCAACGCAGAGTCGTACAGCGGGATGGACATCATCTCCCCGTAGTTGTTGGCAATCAAGGCTGGCAGCGGATAGGCCGGGTCAAAGAGCGAGGTGGGAACCTGTGCTACATTCCCAACGACCATGAGAACTGCCATGGTCTCTCCAAAGGCTCGGGCGAATCCTAGAACAATGGCCGCCAGGATGCCGGCCCTACTGCTCCTGAGAACAACGTGCTTGATGGTCTCCCATCGGGTTGCACCTAAGGCGAGCGAGGCTTCCCTGGCCTCCATTGGGACCGTCTGGAGTACCTCTGTCGAGACGGAGATAATGATGGGGAAAACCATAATGGCCAGAATAATCCCACCAGCCAGCAGGCTATAGCCGGTCGTTGGACTACCCAAGGCTTGGCCGATAACACGCACCGATGGGACCACCACTATGACGCCCCAGAATCCGTAAATGACAGAAGGAATACCTGCCAGGACATCGACGACGGGACGCACCAGCTCTCTGACATGACGATGCGCGTATTCCGAGAGGTAGATCGAACTCAGCAGGCACACCGGGATTGCCAGAATCATTGCAATGGCGGTAGCTGCCACCGTCCCCACAATGAACGAGTAGAAGCCAAACTCAGCCCTCATGGGATGCCAAGACGAGGAGAATAGCAGTGTCACCAACGATTCCCTGGTCAGAATCGGCCTGGCCTTCAGGAATAACCCCACGGCCAGCAGGAAGAGGATAGAGTTGGCAAACGCCACCGTACCACGCATGGCAGTCGTGGCGAGTGAATCTCTGAGGCGTCTCCAGCGCATTGCTAAGAAACCATCAGGGCGTGATCCGGCTTCTTCCGCCCTCAGGCTTCGAATCCAATACATCACTGTTGTTGCCTGTTCGCTGTATTCAAGACCTGGCCTTCTGAATCGCCATTCTAAGGGCTCCAGGGCAGTTACTGGCTATCTGGCCCTTGGCCTCAGTCACGGACCTTCTCTAGCGATTCCTGAATCTGGGCATCTGTGAGTCTGATATATCCAGCTTCCTCAACGTATTGCTGCCCGTCGGTCAGAATCCACCGCACGAATTCGCCAACGAGTCCCTGAAACTCGTCTTTCGTCATAAGGTACAGATCTCGCGCAGGCGGTGACGGATAGACACCTGCGAGGATTGCCTCCAGTGCCTGGCTCTTGGTGGACAAGTCCTCGTCTGGATCCACCCGGCCGTTCACATTCACGTCCAAAGGAATGACTCTCAGGCCTGCGACCGGAAACCCGGTACTGGCATCATAGGCGTAGTTGAGGTTGTTATAGCCGATCGCAAGGCGATCGGTCTTGACCGCTTCGGCAAGCCCAGGATCCCCGTAGACAGCGGTGCCCGCGAGGTCTTCCTGTGCGCCGCCCAAGTATTTCGCCAAGGTCTCCGCCGCTCCACAAGCGTCCGATCGGGTATAGACGTTTACGATGTCGTCCGAGTCTGTGCGTGCGATCTCGCCCCACGTCATAGGCTCAGCGTTGATCCAGAGATCAATGAGGGTCTGTTTCTCAACGCCCCTTGCAGACAGGTTGTGCCAGACAGGGTTGTTCTCATTCGTGGTGACAAACACCGCATCCTTGACAACGCGGACGAAGAAGGCACCCTGTGCGATCTCCTCTGGCTTGATTTCCCTTGAAACCATCCCGATGTCGACCACTTTGGCGAGGGCGTCTGCCACGCCTTTTCCTGCCCCTCCGGCTGAGACATCGACCCGAACTCGCGGGTAAGTCTTCTGGAACTCCTCCGCCCACGTCACCATCATGGGATAGAGGGCCCACGCTCCAGAGACCTTGATGGTTCCCTGAACCTCGCCCCCCTCCACGGTCGCACCTTGGCCTGCTGGTACTGGTGAGCTGCAACCAGGAACTCCCGGGATCACTATCAAAGCAACGATCAGGGCCAGAACCATACGTCTCCGGTCCGCTCTCGATCTCAGCATCCCCATTTCTCAATCTCCCTCGTGGCGGTTGGTCGGTGCTCCAATCAGCTGCTCCGCCGGTCTCTATCGGGCCCGAATGGAACTAGAACAGCGCTGTCGCCAAACCTCGCGAAACCTCGAGCCCGTTCCCACCTACCTTCGTGCGGGACCAACGATTGAACATGAATTAGGCTTGATCCGCGCTCGCTGATCAAGCCCAGTGAAGCCCAACCCAGCGCCACCACAACGAAGACTGTTGCCTTGCTCGCTGCCGTTCTCTCCACAGAGTGTCTCCAGTTTGGCACTCTTACGCTGAGCGACTGCAACTATCTTGATGCCATCGCGCCGAGGTGCATCAGCCGCCGTCTCCTCTGTCGTCTGTGGCAACTCCTCGGCCATACGAGGAGCCTGTCAACGATCGCGCGGCCTATCTATGTGCCTCTCAGTCTTGCCCGCGGAACACACGCACTAAGGAAGACTGCCACCACAGCCAGTAGTCCAACTATCCCCATGGTGTTCACTTCGCGTGCTGCTCGGGTCTGTATCGTCCCGCTGAAGCCGCTGGCCAGGTTCGCCGCGATTTCCAAACTCGGTCTTCCACTCGGCAATTCGCTTGCTTCTACGGAGTAGCTGAACAAGCGTCAGTGCGTAGACCAGGAGGCAGAATACAAGACCCAGTGCGATGATGAGTCCCGACGATAACACCTCCGTCACCTTCTTCCATCAGGTGGTTCTCCGCAATGGCTGTCCATCAACACAGGTACCAGGGTTGGCCTCAAGGCGTCTTGTGCAATCCAACTACGGAGCTTCGTGCGTCTCGGCGTAGAGGACCAACGTCGACCTCTGATGACATCTTGACCGGTTGACTTGCCAACACCGCGTGCAACGCAAGCCGAGCTCATAGAGCCTCTACCTTCAAAACGACTCCGAGAAGGTTCTCGCCCACTTTGTCGAGCTGATGGCGATTAGGGAAGCTCAGTGCTTGACCGTGACGTGGCGCTCAGTCGGTTCGACACCCTTCTGTGCCTCAGCTTCCTTCTCGGCAATACGGATGCTCCTACGTTCGAGCTGGGTCACAACCATGACGTAGACCACAAAGCCGAACAGCAGGCCGAATATGCCGATCAGTTCCAGAGAGAGCATGTCGTCGACTCCTTTCCTACTCTACCACTCAGTTACCTCTTATACTGGCACATGATGAGGACGCCCCAGGGCCTGCCGCCAGCGCAAGCTACCGGGCTTTCTGGGCGGCAGCTGGGGCACCTTCCTCGGCCTTACGCTCCGCCTCAGCTTGCCTCCTGGCAAGCTGAGTGCGGACCATGCCATAGATCAGGAATGCAAACAAGGCACCCAGCACTCCGATTATCTCCAGGGACAACATCTTGCTCGCCCTCCCCTCATTCAATTCCCTGATCCAGTTCCAGTCTACAACACTGCGCCTCAATCTTGAAGCGGCAAAGTGCCTGTTCCTGACTAGGAGAAAGGCTCGTCCCGTCGACCCAAGGCCGGGTGTTTGTACTGAGTCGTGCGGCCCGCTGGATAGGTAGTTCTGCTTGGCAAGCAGTAAGCATATTTGCCCATTCTCTCCGCGAAGTCTTGATTCCCACTCATCAAGGAAGGTACAATAGAAGGGAGGTCAACGGTCACGGGCTGAGGACAACCGGGAAGCCCTGAGTTGCGATTCGGTGCGCTAATAGTTGGTTCTGATCCAGCGGCCAGAGCCGCCATCGTATGGAGCACCAGGATGAGAAGATACCTCGATCAGCTACGTAGTCTGCGCTTGCAGACCACTCTGGTCATCCTCTTCTCCCTGATCGCCCTGGTCACAGTCGGTGCCAGTGCCCTGGTAACCTCAAGGGTCATCGGCGACTATCTTGCGGGAGCTCAGGATAGGCGAGTCAGTCGAGACATGCAGGTGGCGGAGGCATTCCACGAGATCAAACTCGAAAAGATCAGTGCCACCGCTCGAAGGTTAGCCTCAAGCCGAGCGATCGTAGATGCTCTGCCCCAAGCCAGTGAGAGCGAGGCTATGCGGACGTTGCAGGACTCCGTCACGACTGAGATCAGTTCGCAGAGCCTTACCGTCGACCACTTCATAGTTCTGGTGGATGCCGAAGGCAATGCCGTGTTGGCTCGCACATCGCGCTCGCCGGGGCAATCATCACCAACTGCACTGGGCAACTGGTCTACCCTCCCTGTCGTGGCATTGGTGCTGGGGTACGGACAACCCGTCGCGGCCACTGAGGTGATTCCGGCTGATTTGCTGGAGTTGCTGGGACTTGCCGAGCAGGCCCGCATACCCATCAAATACACCCCCAAAGCCGCTCCCGAGCCCTTCGACCCCCGGGAAGGCACAGCTGGCCTGACCCTCACCGCTCTTGCCCCGGTCTTGGATGAGCAAGGGGCCATTCTTGGAGCGGTGATGGTGGGCCATCTCTTCAATAATGACTTCACCCTCGTGGACCGCGTCAGGGAGGTAGCTGGCGTTGATACGGTGACTATCTTCTTCGGCGATTTGAGGGTCTCCACCAACGTGCCTGATGAGCAGGGGCAGCGAGCCATTGGCACGCGAGTCTCCCAGCAGGTTCTGGATGCGGTGCTTGTCCAAGGTGGTGATTTTAAGGACGAAGCTTTCGTTGTCAACGAGAACTTCATTACCCGTTACAGACCGCTGTATGATCACCAGGGCAAGATAGTCGGCATGCTTTATGTCGGAGCCCGCCAAGCGTCCTTCCTCAGACTGTTGAGTGAGTTCAATACGCGCATCTCTATCATAGCCTTGGGATCGATCTTGGTGGCGGTGATGATCGCCATACCCATCTCTCGCTCCATCACCAGGCCCATTGCCAGGCTGGTGGAGGCCCACGAAAAGGTTGCTCAAGGAGACCAAAACGTGACGGTCCCCGTGGAGGGCACGGGCGAGTTGGCGGTCTTGGCACGCTCCTTCAACACCATGGTGGAGACATTGCGGACCACTGAGCAACAACTGATCCAGTCGGAGAAGCTGGCTTCCGTGGGCCAACTCGCTGCTGGGGTCGCTCACGAAATCAACAATCCTTTGGGCACCATCCTCCTCTTCTCCGATATCATGCTCAAGGAGCTTCCGCCCGATGACTCACGTCGAGACGACCTGCAAATGATCATCAGCGAAGCGAAGCGCTGCAAGATCATCGTCTCCGACCTCCTCAACTTTGCCCGGCAGAATGAGGTTCTCGCCCAGACCACCGACGTGAAGGTTCTGGTCAACCAAACGATTGAAGAAATCAAGGTTCGGCCCGTGTTCGAAAAAGTACAGATCATCCCTCGGCTCGACCCTGATACGCCTGACATCCAAGCGGATCCCGCTCAACTCAAGGAGGTCTTCATCAACATTATGACCAACGCTGCTGAAGCGATGGAAGGGGGAGGAACCTTGACCATTACTGCCGAACCAACCATCGACGAGATGCTAAGGATTTCCTTCAAAGACACAGGGTGCGGCATACCGGAAGAGAACCTGAGCAAGATCTTCACCCCGTTCTTCACCACCAAACCTATCGGCAAGGGAACGGGACTGGGGCTTGCCATTGTGTACGGCATCATCAAGATGCATCGTGGACAGATCTATGTGGACAGCGAGGTGGGGGAAGGCAGCACCTTTGCCATTACGCTACCTATCAAGTGGCGCACAGCGTCGCCGGAAACCATACAGCAACCACCGATAGAATAGGTACTTCAACTCGTGCTCCCATAGAATCCTGAATGCCGAGGAGGAAACCTCGTGAAAGAAGAGATCAACGTCCTGGTCATCGATGACGAACTAGGGATTCGAGAGGGTTGCCGCCGAGCTCTGACGCCTCTGGGCTACAACGTCGACGTCGCAGAAACCGGCGCGACCGGACTACGAAAGCTGCGTGAGCGCCCTTTTGATCTGGTGCTGCTAGATCTGATGTTGCCAGGCATGAGCGGGATAGAAGCCCTGGACCGAATCCATGAGATAGATCCAGACATCGTAGTCATCATCATCACGGGCTATGCGACCGTAGAAGCAGCCGTCAAGACCATCAAGAAGGGAGCGTACGATTTCATCTCCAAGCCTTTCACCTCCGACGACCTGGTTCTCGTGGTCAATCAAGGTCTGGAGCACCGGCGTCTGACGTTGGAGACCAAGCGCCTGCAAGCAGTTGAGGAGGAAGCGAAGGAGTTGGCCAGAGCCAAGGAGGAGTTGGAGAAGCTGGACGCCATGAAGAGCCGCTTCATGCTCACTGTAGCCCATGAGCTACGGGCACCAGTGGCTGCCATCCAGGGGTACCTGGGTCTCATTCTGCACGGATATGCGGACGAAGATGAACAGGAGATGCTCGCAAGCGCCCATCAAAGGTGCGGCGAACTGCTGGATGCAATACATGATCTGCTGATCCTGGCGCAGATGAAAGAGAGAGCCACAGAGGTGAAGAAGACCACTGTCTCGGTGGCAGACGTCCTCGAAGAGGTCGCCAGCTTACTGAAGGGACAGGCGGAACGGAGGGACGTGACATTCATCCTTGAGATAGCCAGGCGTCCGGAGATGCTGGCAAGCCTGGAGGATCTGAAGCAACTGTGGACCAACCTGATCTCCAACGCCATCAAGTATACCCCGGCTGGCGGTACCGTGGTGGCATCATTGGATGAGAAGGACGGTCACGTGGTGGGGACCGTCTCGGACACAGGGATCGGCATCCTAGTAGATGATTTGCCCCGTATCTTCGATGAGTTCTATCGCACAAAGCAAGCCAAGGAGATCGATCCTCACGGCACGGGCCTCGGACTACCCATCGTCAAGGCGATCATCGAGGCCTACGGAGGCACAATCGAAGTCGATTCGAAAGTAGGCGAAGGTGCCACTTTTGCCTTCAGTCTGCCCCAATCTGCGGGACCCGGAGAAGTCATATTGGAAAAGAGCAGGGTCGTGGGAGAGGAGAAGCCACAGCAGGCTACTGACCAGACAGCCTCCAGCGGTCGTGCAACTCAAAAGCGTCCTTGAGGGCTTCCACAGCATCGGGCAAGCGACCACTATCTATCACACATGACACGCTGGACATGGAAGTGCTTATTGACAGGATATTGATCCCCGCGTCGGAGAGAGCTGTATACATCATGCCGGCGATGCCCGGCCTCTCCTTGAAATCGGGCCCGAAGATGGACACGATCGCTACATTGGGGTGGTGAATCAGCTTCTGTCCCCCGAACCTCTCCCTGATTGGCTCCAACAAACCCAGCGTCAGAGATAGATCCTTGCTGGCTACACAGAAGACGATGTGGGTGTTGTTGTTGAGGTCAATAGACTGCACAATGAACAGTACGTTTATGCCCCTCTTGCCGAGGGTCTCAAAGACCGCGGCAGCAATCCCTGGGCGATCCGGAATGGCCATCATCCCCACCAGGGCCAGATCCGTATACTGAATTACCCCGCCGATCTTCGTTTTGTCCATCGGAGTCTTCGTGTCAGGATCAGGGTATCAAAGACCTAGTTCGGCCTGGGGAATGCAGGTGCACTTCCCGGTGCATATGATATCCTGGGGCGAAACAGAAGTCAAGACCTTGCGCTGACTCCGAAGAAAGAAACAGGGACCTGGCTTGCGCACAGGCCCCTGCATGGTGAAGAAACTGACTCAGCTGGCTGTCAGTCTGTGGATGACTTCTTCTTCGCAGCAGCCGCAGCCTTCTGGGCCCCGTATATCTCCTTGGCCCGCTCCGGTCCGTAGTACCACAGAGCATGGTGCTCCTGGGCGTACGTCGCAGAGGTCACGCCGAAGCGCATACTGACCATTCCAGCCCACATCAGCGGATGCACCACCGCTAGGTAGAAGTGCACGACAAAGATGCAGACGGTCACGATCATGGCGATGTCATGCATCACCACCATGAACTGGAAGACACCAATGGGCAAGAACCCTTTGCCGAACCACATCAGGAGGCCGGTGACGGCGAAAACGACGCTGCCCAAGATGATGACAACAGCGTTCAGCTTCTCACCCGTATTGAACCTGTCTTGCGGTGCCATAGCCTCGTGACGACCGAACATATAATAGGGTATCATCCCCTTCAACCATTCGACGTCATACTGACTTATCTTGAACACCGACTTGAGGCTCATCCACGCTCGTCTCGGCTCCAGTATGATGTAGATGAGAGGTAGAACGCCGTAGGCTATAGCCATTGAGCGGTGGAGCAAGCGGATGAAGTGGCCGCTCTCTCCCTGGGCTAGAGGGCGTAGAAAGGGGAAGAACAGTACCATCCCGGTCATCGCCAGAACAAGGAAGGTGACCGTGTGGCCCCAGTGAAAGAGGCGTTCCATGGCTGTGTACTTGGGAATCCATCTGATCCTGACGGCTCCTATCTCGCTTGGCTCAGCGACCCTACTCATCCTGTTGCCTATCATTCCACTTCCTCCATCTTGATGCTCCGCCGCGCCAGGAAGTAGAAGCCCAACACGGCCAGAGCCGCTGCGCCGAAGGACACCGCGCCCAAGGGCTGGACAATATCCTGCCAGACACCAGCCATAACCGGATACTGGGGGTTCTCCGCTAGGCCATATAGAGACGGCCATTCCTTCAGTACGTACAGCCTGCCAAGCCCACCCATCTCCCGTTCACCGTAGAGGTTGGCATTGGGATATCCCTGCTGCTGCAGTTGCTCTACGCGAGCCTTGCCCTTGGCCAACATCTGATCCCGGTCGCCGAAGTCAAAGGCTCCCGAGGGACAAGTCTTGACACAGGCCGGTGGCAAACCATTGCTCACTCGATCCTGGCAGAAATGACACTTGTAAGCCTTGCCCTCTGCAGAGAGGACGTCGGTGTCTAGGCGGGGTATCCCAAAGGGACAAAACTGGGTGCAGTAGCCGCATCCATTGCAGAGGTTTTGCTCAAGAGTGACGATGCCAAGTCTAAGGTCCTGCGTCAGTGCCCCCGTGGGGCAGACCTCCACGCAAGCCGGGTTCCCGCAGTGAAAACACCCCTGGGTCAGGAAGAGCCATTGCAGATTGCCGCCCTCGGCTATCTCAAAGAACCTAACCTTCGTCCAAGTGACAGAGGACAGGTCAGGGGGGTTCTCATAGCTACCTTGTTGGCTGGTCTTCTCGGCAGGAAGATCGTTCCACTGCTTGCACGCAACTTGACATCCACGGCATCCCATACATCTGGACTCGTCAATCAACATAGAGATCCTGGACATCTCACATTCGCTCCCCTGGAACTTGCAATCCGGTCCGCACTATGGTATCCCTGCCAACGAAAGTGACCGACGCGCTACGCATCGCCGCCAATGTTACAGCAACGGTGCCTGACAAGCAAGAAGTGCCGATTAGCCATCAAATCGACACAAGCGAGGCTTGACGGGCTAGTCCCGATCAAGCCTCCCCAAGTGCCTGGTGCACCACGACATGCGCTATCATGCGCCTGCGTCCGCCGTCCGTGTGCGACCCTTGTCCTTCCCGATCTCCTTCCTTGTACCATCAAACTGCTGGCACCCCGACTGGCACGCCCTCGGGTACAGCAGCAAGCGTGTGCTCTATGGTCGCCAGCAATTCCTTGGGCTGAACCGGCTTGTTCAGCCAAGCGCTCACTGGTACGTGCTCGTCGCTGGGGAACACTTCCTGGCTTCTTACACCCGTCAGCGAGGTGATCATGACCACGGGGATATCCTGCAACTCTGGATCCCTATGCATCGCCTTGCTCACGTCTAGCCCATCCGTGATGTAGTCCATCATGATGTCCAGCAACACCAGGTCTGGCTTCACCTGGGTGGAGCGCATAATCTTCAGTCCTTCAGCGCCACTCGAAGCCACAGAGACGTCATATCCGTGGCTATCCAAGACCTTCTTGGTGATCTTGACAAAGTCGGGATCGTCGTCCACGATCAGTATCTTGGCGCGATGGGCGGCCCTTCCAAAGACAGTCAGTTGCCTTCTCTGCAACTGCGTCCTGACCATGGCGTAGATCACAAGTGCCACCAACAGAACCAGCACACCAATCAGCTCAATAGTCAACATCTAGCTCACCTCCTTCCTGGTCGCAGCATTGTTGACCCCATCCTAACGCCTAACCTTGACTCTTTCTTCAGCCAATTCTCCGCGTTCTTGGGCCTCTTGGACCTCGGCTTTCTTTTCGGCGAGTCGTATGCTCCTGCGTTCGAGCTGGGTCACAACCATGACATAGACCACAAACGCCAAGAGCAGACCGAACATGGCTATGAGTTCCAGAGACAGCATCCCTGTCACCTCCTTTCTCCACCAAGCTTCATTCCTGATCTTAGCGGCCTGAGGGATTTCTTGCAGCTGCGGTCACCGGGCTTTCTCGGCTCCGGTTGAGACCTGCTTATTGGCTTCTGCCTGCCCTCTGGCCAACTGACTCCAAACCATCACATAGACCAGAAATCCAAACAACACGCCCAGAACCTTCATCATCTCTGCGGTCAGCATTCCGCTCACCTCCTAGGCGCAATATGCCCCCTTGGGCCTACTGCTCCGTCCGGACAGGTTCCCCGCCCCGTTCCGGAGCCTTCTCAGCCTTCTCCTCGGGAATCGTCGCGCACGTTCGTTCAAGCTGAGACAGGATCATGAGGCAAACCACGAGCGCGAACAGAAGGCCTACCATGCCTATGAGCTCGAGTGANNTGATCAAGGGTGGCGAAGGCGCCTCACTGCTATTCCACAAGCAGCACTACCTAGCTCTTTCGCTGGCAGATCGGGCGCCTTCCTCCGCTTCGCGCTTCACCTCCGCTTGCCTCCTGGCCAATTGCGCCCTCACCATGCCGTACACCAAGAAGCCAAACAAGGCACCCAGCACGCCGATTACTTCTAAGGACAACATCTTCACCTACCTCCTATCTGTCGCCTCCCTTTTCCACCCATAGCTTACAACACGGGACACCCAGTTTGAAGGGGCAAACTACCTGTTCTGCGCCCAGAAGAAAGGCCTATGCTGCTCTTCGGCCCTTGGGCGTTTCTGCCAAGATAGGCCCTAGGTATTTCAACCAAGAGCTAGTGGTCCGCTGGCAAGTGCTTCTGCTTGCCCCGCAGTAGGTGTATTGGCCTATTCTGCTTCGCGCCGCTTGCTTCCGCGCGCTGAACGAGGCATAATTGGAATTGGTAGAGTGACTCGAATTCAGGGGAAGTCGTCACATCGGTTTCCTTTTGTCGCTCTGGGATTCGCACTGTTGCAGATGGAGAGGAGATCGATCAGTGGACAAAATCGCGATCTTGCTTGCCGATGACCACGCATTGGTGCGAGAGGGTACTCGTGAATTGCTGGAGCACGAGAACGACATGAGCGTCGTAGGGGAGGCTGGGGACGGGGAGCAGGCCGTTGACTTGGCGGCTGATTTGCGACCAGACGTGGTCATAATGGACATTGCCATGCCAAAGTTGAATGGTATTGAGGCGACCAAGAAGATCAAGTCCGCCCACCCCGACAGTGCCGTTCTTATCCTCAGTGCCTATGATGACGACCAATATGTCTTCGCTCTCCTCGAGGCAGGGGCAGCAGGCTACCTGCTGAAAGATGTGCCCTCCCACGAGCTCGTCGAAGCGATTCGCGCCGTCCATGCTGGCGAATCAATCCTCCACCCAACCATCGCCCGCAAAGTCATCAATCGATTCGCGTCTCCCTTGGGAGAGGAAGCAGCTGGAGTTGGAGTGGATCAACTGAGCAAGAGAGAGATGGAAGTCCTGAAGCTGGCTGCGAAGGGCATGACGAATATGGAAATCGCCAATGAGCTTGTTCTGAGCGTGCGCACGGTCCAGGGGCACTTGAGCAACATCTTCAGCAAGATGCACGTTGGGTCACGGACAGAGGCGGTGATACAAGCTCTGAGATGGACCTGGCTGTCTCTCGAGGACATCCAGTAGTGTCGATCCCGGTGTCTCAGATGCGTTCCTGTACCACGGGCACCAGCGGGCATTTGCCTAGTCACAGCGTGGACCGATGGATCCAATCTATCCGGCATTAGCGCGTTCACTAAGGCGTTTCATCTTGAGCCCGAGTTTCTGGCTGGTTGCCGCCATGCTTCTCAGCGCGGGCCTCCTACACTATAGCGCCCAGATTCGCGCCCTACCTATAGCCATCGGGGGCCAAGCGGTCTTGACGCGGCATTCAACGGACCGAGTTTTGCTCATATTGCCCATAGGCTACGCAGCTTTCGCTCTGGGACCGGTTGCGGGCTTGCTAACCCTAGCATTGGCTGGCCTGATCATGCTCCCTCGCGTTGTCTTCCTCAGCCCCTCTCCAGCCGACGCGCTGATCGAGACCTTTGCCGTTATCACCGTCGGGGGTCTGACCGTCTGGCTGGCGTGGATAAGACAAAACCAAGAGACTCTCCGCCAGAAAGCCACGGCCCGATTGCAGGCTATCAACGCCGTTTCGGCCGTCTTGACGAGCTCTCTGGAGCCGAAACGGATGCTCACCGAAGCCCTAGAAGTGGTGCTTCAGGTTACTGATCTCCATGCGGGATTGATATTCGTGCTCGACGAGAAAGCTGAGGATCTCATCCTCGCGGCGAGCAGAGGGCTGCCTCCAGGAGCCACCGTCGGTGACCGAGGGCTGAGACTGGCCAGGGAGTTGGTGAGCGACCAGTCACTCACCAGCCAAGTGGCTGTGCCGCTGACGTCGAAGGGCAAACCGCAAGGGGCCCTCGTCGTGGGCAAGGATGGTATCCACTACTTTCTGCCGGAGGAGGTTGACCTCATCGGGGCCGTTGCCACTCAAATCGGTGTGGCCACGGAGAACGCCCGGCTACACCAGGACGTAGCCAGGCAATTGAGGAGAGAGAGGCGATTGGGCGAGGTGGCGAAGGAGATCACTTCGGAGCTCGAGCTAGATAGGGTTCTGTCAAAGGTAGTTCTAATAGCGGAAGAACTCGTAGGTGCGGATGCCGGGGGCATCGCTCTGCTGGATGAGGATCGAGGAATAATCACATACCCATACCTGCACAATCTACCCATGGAACTGAGTCAAGTCCCGATGTCCCCAGATGAGGGGCTGGCCGGCCAGGTAACGACCTCAGGACGTCCCGCTGTGCTGGAGGACTACCGAGACTATCCGGCCAGCATGGAGGCCTTCTGCAAGGGGGGCGTGAAAAGCGCCTTGGGCGTGCCCATAGTCAGTGGAGAGAAAGTGTTTGGCGCCCTGGACTTGTTCACTCTCAAGGAAAAACGCTCCTTCTCCGATCGTGACATCGCGGTCGTTTCCGGAGTAGCGCGCCAAGCGGCTATCGCCATCGAGAACGCGCGCCTCTACAAGAGCATGCGTTCCTACGCCCGGCAGATCATAACCGCCCAAGAGGAAGAGCGAAAACGCATGGCTCGCGAGCTGCATGACGACACTGCTCAGGCGTTGGTTGGTCTGTCGCGTCGGCTTGACGCGCTGCTCAGCGGGAGTGACCAAGTCCCCGAGACTTTGAGACAGAGGATAGTTGACATCCGCCAGCTTACCGCGGAGATATCTCATGATGTGCGTCGCTTCAGCCACGATTTGCGACCCTCTACTCTCGATGATCTGGGCCTGTTGCCGACGCTGGAAGCGCTGAGCACCAGGATCGCACAGGAGGATGGTCTACCGGCAGAATTGCGTGTCTTGGGCGAGCAACGACGCCTGCCACCGGAAGTGGAATTGGCGCTGTTCCGCATCGTTCAAGAAGCACTGACCAACGCCCGAAAGCATTCCCAGGCCACAGAAGTGACGACCACAGTGGAGTTTGGTGAGGGATTGGTCACGATAACCATCCGCGACAACGGCCGCGGCTTCACGCTCCCCGAAAGGCCCGCCAATCTCGTGGAGACGGGTAGGCTGGGCCTGACCGGCATGTTTGAAAGGGCACAGCTGGTCGGCGGCACCCTTACAGTACAATCCGCACCAGGCGAGGGAACGATTGTCATCGCGGAGATACCTGTTCAGAACGGCGACCGCTGATGGACGTGGAAGAAGCCATTGAGACCAAGATAGAGCCCCAGCTGAGACAGTCTTTCGAGCTCAGCACCACCAGATCTCTGCTCACGATGGCCACTTTGGCCTACTTGACCACCGTCGGGGGAAAAACGCTGAGATATCGTGCCTTTGTCGATTCCCTCTGCTCGGATGAACGAGTCACTGAGGAGTGGGGGCAAGCCGCTGCGGCCAAGAAGGCAGAGGAATGGAAGAACCTTGTTCCCCTCCACCCCGAAACCCTGGTCACCGTGGCCCCAAGAGCGCCAAGTTGAGATCTTCCGTGCTAGAGTAGAAAGTCAGGCCAGGGCTGTTCTGTCGTCCCTGGCCTGACGATATGCCGGTCAAGGCAGATGATCGCCTGTCAGCGATCACCCAGCCCCGTGGCTGCCCGGCGTTATGCCATCTGACCGCTCAGCACCACCACCAGTCGGAGGAAGAATCCACCGAGGAGTACAAGAGCGGCAGAGGTCAGAAGGGAGCCAACTATCGCTTCCCTACCCCTGGTGGCAGCGAACAGCAACACCAACGGGATGATCAATCCCAACAGTACCGCTCCACCCCAGAAGATTAGTCCCAGTGGGCTGAAGACCATGAAGCCCAGTGCCTCGACGGCGGCTGGCGCAGAGAAGGATGCCAGCCAGATGACGTAGACCACCAGCACCACTAACTCCACCACGCCCAGGATAGCCAACCCCTTCGCCATCACATTCGTGGTTTCATTAGACACAGGTTCGCCCTCTCCGCCAAACAGGATGTCCAGCAGTCTACCGAACCCGGTCTTCAGAACCAGGACCAGCAAGGCCGTCCCTGTCAAGATCGCCGACGTCACGAACAGCACTGGGAGCAGAAATGTGCTGGACCACAGCGGTTGATTGGAGGCGCTCAAGAGCACGCCCGTATAGGCCATGAGCAACACAGCCAACAGAAAGGCGATCCAAGAGAGAACCCCGAGCGCCCGCGCCGCAGGGCGTATCACACTCGCAAGCCCTGAGAGCACAGTAAGTCGCACCTCCTCGGGCTCGAAGCTCTTGGACCACCACAAAGCGATCATCACTATGCCGATCAGGGCGTACACGAGCAGAATCCAGCTCCCCATCGACATCGCCGATCCCGGCCTGAGCCTCGTAAAGAGGTGCCAAGCACGAAGTTGCTCGCCCAGATCCACCACCAACAGCAGGGAACCCAGCAGCACAAGAGGCACGCCTAGAAACATCGCTATCTTGGGCAGCAATGAGTGCTTGCGCCCGCTCACGCGATCTATCAGGAAGGCCGCAAAATAGGCGCCCCCTGCCATCCCAGCTACCCAGAGGTCAATCGCAATTGGCCACTCCCAAGTCATACCTACTCACCTCCTCCGCTGATCGATTCTTTCCCTGCCGTCGCTCTCTGGCGCTTGAAAAGCAGCCAGAAGGGCACAGCAGCTAGCACACCTGCGGTTATGATGCCGCCGAGCCACTGGCCCACCAGATTGGTCGTTGCATGCTGCGGCGATTCGGGTAGCCCGTAGGCGAAAGCTTCGTCCACGAGCACGTATATTCGGTGCAAACCACCCAACTCACGCTCGCCATACAGGCGGGCCTTCGGATGTCCGTCGGCCTGCAAAGCTGCGACCCGTGCGTTCCCCTTAGCTATCATCTCACCGCGGTCGCCCCAGTCCAGAGCATTGGCGGGACAGGTCTTGACGCAAGCTGGTGTCAAGGCATTGCTCGTCCGGTCAATGCAGAGAGTGCATTTTCGAGCGGTGGCCTTCTCTTCCCCTCCACCCGTCACCTGGTTAAGCGAATGCACGGCATCGAAGGGGCAGGCGGCGACGCAGTAGCCGCAGCCAATACACCACGTCTGGTCTATGATGACCGTCTCGCCGTAGTGGCTGATGGCGCCCGTTGGACAAACAGCCTCACAGCTGGCGTTGGTGCAGTGCATGCAACCCTGCTTGAGGAACAGCCACTTGACCTGGTCGCCCTCCACCTTCTCGTTGAACTTGATCTTCGTCCACGTTATCCCTGACAACTCAGGAGGGTTCTCATAGGTGCCCCAGTTTTCGGTCTCTTCGGCCGGATTGTCATTCCACTGCTTGCACGCGACCTGGCAACCGCGGCATCCCATACACCTCGATTCGTCTATCAACATCGCTCTGGCCATTGTCACACCGCCTTTCTAAGATCCACGAGGAAGGCCTTGTACTCCGGGATCCCCGTGTTACCATCGCCTACGTGAGGCGTCAAGAAGTTGGCACTACCACCTTGAGCCAGTCCCTGCCAGCTAAAGTGCCAGGGTAGGCCCACATGGTGTACCATCTTGCCGTTGATGGTGTAGGGCCTGAAGCGAGGAGTAACAACGGCCACGACCTCGATCTCACCCCGAGCCGAACTCACTATCACTCGATCACCATTTGCGATTCCTTTTTCCGCCGCCAGCTCCGGGCTCATCTCCACGAACGTCTCCGGCTGAGCCTCCGCGAGCCACGGCAGCCAGACAGACATACCACCTGCCTGCCAGTGCTCTACCAGCCTATAGGTGCTGCAGACGATGGGGAATTGCTCAGAGGTCCCGACGCTGTCACCTATCTCTTGGCCGCTCTCCACATCCCATATCTTGACCACCGGGTTGAACTGCACCGATGACAGCGGGTTGGTGGTCGGCGACTCGAGTGGCTCATAGTGCTCAGGGAATGGACCCTCGTTCCTGACGGCAAAGACCCTGCCCTTGCCCTCGGGCAGCATGATGTAGGCATCTGTGAAGCCTGCATCTCCAGGGCCCTTGGTCTTAGAGAAGTCAGGGACGTCGTACCCCGTCCACGCGCCCTCGGCAGCATCCCACCAGATGAGCGCCTTGTCCTCGGACCAGGGGTTGCCCTTGCTATCCGCCGAGCATCTGTTGTAGATGATGCGGCGGTTTACAGGCCAGGAGAAACCCCAATAGGGGTACATGCCCAGGTCGCCCGGGTCCTTCTGACCGCGTCGCTTGCAGGCAGTGACCATGTTGCCATCGCCATCATCCGCAGGAACCCAATAGCCCGAATAGATCCAGTTGCCGCAGGCAGTGGAGCCATCGTCCTTCAACTTGGTGAAGTTGGCGACCATCTCACCGCCCGTCCCTACGACGTTCCCATCCTCATCGGTGACGTCCTCGGTCCAGTAGCCATTGATCTCCTGGCAGATCTTGTCGAAATCCGCCCCGTGAGACCAGTTAAGCTGCGTCACAGCCTCCGGCAACGCTCCGCCCTCGGCGTCATACAGGCGCCTCAGCTCTTGGTAAATGAGGTCCATCATCTCGATGTCGCCCATGGCGACCCCAGGGGGCTCAGCGACCTTGGGCCGGTACTGGATCAGCCGCCCGCTGGTGACGATGGTACCCTCTTTCTCCATAGCATCGGCCGCCGGGAGCAGGAACACCTCAGTCTGGATGGAGGCGGGGTCGACATCCGGCGCATGCCAGAAGTCGGTCGTTGCCGTCGGTGCGATCTCCTGCACCACCATCCACTCCAGCTTCTCCAGGGCCTTTCGCTCGAAGCGCGCATTGGGTCCACCCACCGCCGGGTTCTGGCCCATGATCCAAAGGCCCTTGACGGTGCCGTCGTAGATAGCGTGGAACATCGCGATCCAAGCGTAGGTGTCGATCCCTCCGCTGATCTTGGGCATGTAGTCAAAGCAGAAGTCGTTACGACTGGTGGCATTCTCTCCCCACCAAGCCTTCAAAAGGCTGATCAGGAACTTAGGCTTATTGACCCAATAGCCGCCCGAAGGCGTCTCCACCTCCAGATACTCGGCGAGATCCTCATGCTTCGCCGCATTGGGCGTGGCCATGTAGGCAGGGATGATGTGGTACAAGAGGGCCATGTCCGTGGAACCCTGGACATTGGACTCACCTCGCAGCGCATTGACGCCACCACCAGGCCGGCCAGTGTTGCCGAGCAAGAGCTGGACCATGGCCAAGGCGCGCACATTCTGAGTGCCCACAGTGTGCTGCGTCCCACCCATGGCGTACAGAATGGTGCCCGTTTTCTCTGGCGCACCCGTAGCGGCATAAGCCTGCGCCACCTCTAGAAACTTATCCCTCGGCATACCACAGACCTGCTCTACCACATCGATGGTGTATCGCGCATAATGCTTCTTCAGCAGCTGAAACACGCACTGGGGATCCTGAAGGGTCTCATCCCGCAGGATATTCCCCTCATCGTCCGTCTGATACGCCCAGGTAGAGGTATCATACTTCCGCGCCTCTGGGTCATAACCTGAGAAGTACCCATCCAAATCCGCCGGACCTTGAAAGTCCTCGTGGATCAGGAACGAAGCGTTGGTGTAGTTGACCACATACTCCTCGTGATAGAGGTTGTTTTCGAGTATGTAGTTCATCAAGCCGCCGTAGAACGTGATGTCAGTCCCGCTCCGCAGCGGGGCGTAGATTTCAGCTGTCGAAGCGGTACGGGTGAACCGGGGGTCTACCACGATCAGCTTGGCGCCTCGCTCGTCCCTGGCCCTGTTGATGTGGTACATCGACGCGGGATGGTTCTCCGCAGGGTTGGCGCCACACACCAAGACGGCGTCAGCATTCTTGAGATCTCTCCACTGGTTGGTCATCGCTCCGCGACCGTACGTGGGGCCGAGACCGGCCACCGTCGCGGAGTGTCATATACGTGCCTGGTGTTCGATGTACACCAGGCCCAGTGCGCGAGCCAACTTGACGCCGATGTAACAGTCCTCATCGTTATTCGCCGCGCCACCGATGAAGGCAATGCCGTTCGTGCGATTGACCGTTACCCCATTCTGATCGGTGGTCTGGAACGTGGCGTCGCGCGTGTCCTTGATCCTGCGAGCCACGAGAGGAATAGCCTCCTCCCAGGTGATCTCCTCCCACTGCGACGCCCCCGGAGCCCGGCGCAGTACCTTTCCTTGCCGGTGAGGGCTGGTGGACAACTGGCGCACTGAGATGGACTTGGGGTCCAAGGCGCCACGGTTATTGGGGTGCTCGGGATCGCCCTCCGAATTGATGATGTGCCCCGTCTCGTCCGTGGCGACCAGCAGACCACATCCGCACGAGCAGTAAGGACAGATGGTCCGTGACTCACCCACCCTCTTATGCAGAGGAAAGGTCGGCACCTGCTGGTATCCAGGCATGATCGGGGGTAGAAGAAGAGCACCAGCACTCGCTCCCGAACCCATCAGGAAGTGTCTTCTGCTGATCTTCATACTTTCAACCTCCTATTGTCTTCAAACTCCAGCAGCGGTAACAGAACCTGTGATAAACGTCACCTCCCTTCATGAGCCCACCAATTGGGCTAGATAGACATTACGATAGTCCGACAAAGGAAAGGCCAAAGAAGGGCTTGAGCCCTCGTTTGGCACTATGTCACAACCTATTGGCTTGATTGATCCGCAAAGGCAGCATCCTTGCCGTGTCCGCTGAACCGACGGAGTCCCTGTCGCTGCACTGTGGGCACGGTACTCCCGATCGCGTCGTTGCACCGACGGGCCGGAGGTACCTAGCCAGAATCTGCCGGCACCCTGTCGGCCCACGCAATAATGATACTATTGTAGAGTCTGAAGGTCACATTCAGGTCTTAGGCTGGTGCCAATTGGGTCCAAATCGGGTCCGGCCAGCACTGGCTGCCGAGGTGCCTGCCGAATCAGTTGTGCTCTCCCCGCGGTCTCTCCGCCGGTGAGCATCGCTTGAGCCTGCATCCGCTCCCCAGCGACGAAATAGTGTCGGGACACTGGGGAAGTACCGCCGGAAGCAACCTTACCGCGCTTGGAGAGCCAACTACCCCGTTCCGGCACGCCTATGCACCGCCAAGCGCTATGCGGGAATACCCGAAGACGCTAGGCCTGCCTAGTTCTGACGTACTAGTACTCCAATTTCCCGCATTTTAGCAAGTTTGGGTTTCGATGTCAAGTCCCCGTAGGCTTGGCTGGCAGCGAGTTTGTTGCCATCGAATGTTGGGGGAGGAGGGACGCTGCCGCAGGATTTCGCAGGCTGTACGGGAGTATGTACAATGAGGGAGGGCAACGAGGGAATCGCGCGGGCGGGAGGGCTGCCGACGTAACTGGTGTCCGGTGGTCGAGTCATGAGGGCCAGCGGCGGTGACTGGGATAGGGATGCCCCGGCGTCGAACGTGAGAGACGGCGCACAGTTGATCGAGAGTCATGGGCAGCAGAACAGAACTGGGTTGCTCTACTGATGGCCTGAGATAGTCGGCCCAGAAAGGGAAACATCATAGCGTGGAGAGGCTGCCGAAGCATGTCGAGGAAATGAAAAGTGCTAACGGTTGTCTTGGGCTGCGTGGTAGTGCTGGGAGGTGTGGGAGCCGTCGTTCTCTGGAAGTAGCACGAGCAACCGCAGTTCTGCGCCACCTGCCACATCATGGAGCCCTATCCGTCTTCGTGCCAGGAGTCCGACTTCGGGGCCAACTATCATGCCGAGTACTACGTATCCTGTCTGGATTGCCACGTGACTACACTGGAGCAGCAAGTGCACGAACTCGTAGTGTACGTGCAGGGCGACTACGAGGTGCCTTTGAAGGGGATGAAGTACCCCCAAGAGGACCGTTTATGAGGGCACGAGCACGGGAGTCATGAGCAGGTTATTGAGATGACGGCCCACCTCGAGTCAGAGGCAGGGGCGAACCCTCACGATTCGCACTACGGCGAGATGGAGTGTCCGCTTTGCCACAAGATGCACAGGGAGTCAGAGGATTACTGCGCCTGGTGCCATGCCTTCGGTTGGGAGATCCGATGAACGGCGGTACAGTTCAGGGTTCTTGCAGTCTCTGATGCGGTCGTACTACGATTCACCAGCTATCACGGCATTACCCCTGCGACGTCAAGAGTCCGTGCTCAGGCAAGAATCTTACTACATCTTCAACCCAAGAGATGACCTCAGGGTGTAGACCATGTACCCGACGGGTTCGGAGCCCATTTGACAAATCTCAGGATTTCTTGTAGACTTGATAGAGAAGGTACACATTGAGCTTGCGTGTCGTTGGGGGAAGAGGCTCAACCGTAGCTGTTTTCTCGTCCTCGACTGCGCGGCGCCGTGTAAGTGCTGAATCCGTATAGAAGTGGGAGCTTCTTTCGGCACAGCCGCTCCTTCAATCCAAGGAAAGGAGAGTAGAACAGCTGTGGAAGAGTCCAGAGTCTCCGGGACCGTAAAGTGGTTCAGTGACCGCAAGGGCTACGGCTTCATCACCCGCGATGAAGGCAAGGACGTATTCGTCCACTTCTCGGGCATTCGCGCTGGCGGACCTCGTTCTCTGAACGAGGGTGACAAGGTGGAGTTCTCCATCGAGACCGACCAGCGTGGGCCTAGGGCCACCGACCTGGTGGTAACCGAAGCCGCAGAGCGCCAGAGCTACAGCCGGTGGTAGGCCGTGCGTAGCGGCGCGAGCTAGCGCACGCGAACCCGAGAGGGCCTCAGGGGCAATTGCCCCGAGGCCCTTTTCTTTGCGCTGGTAGCCGCATCTTGAGCGCCGTCCTGAAACCAGTCGAAGGATCGAAGTACGTCGCGCACCTTTGCCCGACGTACTCTTGTCGTTCGAGCTTGGATATCATAGCCACGTTGAGAACAACGATCTCTCAGGAAGGGCGCTCAATCAGCATACTCGGAAAGCATATGATCGAAAGGAGGGAGTTCAATATGCCTAGTGTTCAGGACGGTCCCGCGTCATCCCTGTTTGCTCCGTTGAAGCTCAAGGGCAATGTGCCCCTCTCGAAGCTAGCAGACGTCAGAATCTCGGACGAAATGCTGGTTGCCCTCGAGCACGCGCCAAGCGGCGCCTGCGTCGCTTGGGGCATCCCCTTTGATATTGGAGATGTCGTGGCCATCTCTGACCAAGCTGTTTCGGTCGACTTCAGTCCCAGGACGGCGCAATGGCTCGTCTTCATGCACACGTCAGATGTGCGGCCTGTCCAGCCTGGTCCAGATGGATTCATTTCACCGATGCGCGGGCAGGGGCAACTTGCCGAACATGCGGCGGACTATGTGATGCTCTACGTCGATGGCACAGAGGAACGTGTGCCGATCCGCAGGCGTTTTCAGATCGGCATGTTTGAGCGCCGCTGGGGCGAGAACTGCTTTGAGGCGGTGGCGCACAACAAGCCACAC
>JABAOC010021556.1_pt3 | contig 42054 bp, 44 predicted proteins | sample 7062161 | NCBI WGS metagenome assembly JABAOC01 (sample SAMN14538625, study PRJNA623070) | marine sediment metagenome | biome: marine biome [ENVO:00000428]; feature: marine pelagic biome [ENVO:01000023]; material: deep marine sediment [ENVO:00002113] | place: India: Gulf of Khambhat ... | reverse complement strand
ATAATAGAGAAAGAGTTGAGGGAGATAGAGAAGAAATTCTCTGATAAAGCGATAATCTACTTCCAGAAAGAATTGGAATCCGAAGAGATGACTAAAAAAATCGAGTTATTGAGGAATCTAAGGGAGAGGAAATTATCGATCGAAGAGACTGGGTTACAGATACTGAAGAAGAATCTCGATGAGTTGAAATTCACATCCACCTTTGATTATGATAGTTTGTTCAGACTTTTGAGTAAAGGTGAGACTGATATGGCTTTAGACATTTTAACTGGTCAACAAAAGACCTTGTCTGCGTTTGGTGAAAAGCATGATAACCAAAGTTAAGTTGAAGAATTTCCGTTCACATCTGAATTCAGAATTCAATTTCTCCAGTGGAACGAATGCTCTAGTTGGAATATTAGGGAGTGGGAAATCAAGCGTCATGAATGCTCTATGCTTTGGATTGTTTGGAACTTTTCCTGATCTACAAGGTAAAAAAATAAAGTTAGATGATTTGATAATGAACAAACCTTCTGTACAAGATCAGGCAGAAATAGAAATCGAGTTTAAAATCGATGGAAAAACTTACTCTGTGATGAGAACGATTGATCGTGGTAAGGGTACGACCTATTCTGAAATTAGGGAAGGTGATAAACTCTTGGATGCTCCAAACACGCAAAGAGTGACTGAATTGGTTGAAAAGACACTGAAGATAAACTATGAGTTATTCTCTAAAGCCATATACTCAGAACAGAATGCATTGGACTATTTCTTGAGGTTGCCTCGTGGGGAGAGGATGAAGAAGATTGACAACCTGTTAATGATCGACAAGTTTGAGAAGGCCAGGTCTTCTGCCGTTTCTTTGAGGAATAAACTAATCGAGAGAAAATTGGGTAAACAGAGTGTAATCGAACAGACTGATGTTAACAAATTGAGAAATCTCCTTGGAGAATTGATTCAGGACTTGGATAAACTGAGAAAGGATAAACTAGAAGTATCAGCCGAGACAGAGGCTTTGGAAAAACAAAAGAATGAGATGGAAGCGGAAGTTAAGAGACTCGAGCAACTCAACAAAGATTTGAACTATTACAAAGAACAAGAGAAATCGGTTGAATCAGCAATAGAAGAAGTGAAGAAATTCATCAAAGAAATTGATGACTTATTGAGAGGAAGAACGAAAGAAGACATAGAAAAAGGCCTGAATGTGTTTTCTCAGAAAATAAAAGAATTGGGGAATTCCATAGAAGAAAAGAGAAAAGACCAGGAAAAACTGACTGAGTTGCTATCAGAAACAAGGACAAAAATAGACTTTATAGAAAAAGACAAGAAGGCAAAACTGGAAGCAGATATTTCCAAAAAACTCTCTATCAAGGAAATGATCGATGAGATAAAGAAGAAATATGGTCAAAAGCCTCTGGAAAAAATGCAAAAACAAAAACAAGAAATGGATAAGTTGATCGAGAAAATAACTTCCCTTTCAACGAGATTATCAGAAACAAAGGAAACACTCGATCAAATTTATGAATTAAAGGATCATTGTCCTGTTTGTCAGTCAAAACTCACACCTGCCAAGAAGAAGAAATTAATAAAGAATCAGAAAGAGAGAATCAAAAAAATCGAGAAAGAGATTAAGGTTATAGAAAAAGAAAGAGGGGTGAAGGAGGAGACCTTCAAAGCGATCGAAGATGTGGCCGATAAGTTCAAACAATTCCTGATAGAGGTTGAAGGATTGGACAAGATGCAGTCCCAATTAAAAGACTTGAAAAAGGTCTATTCAAAATCAGTTAAAACACTCGAATCTTATCAAAAAAATTTGAATAGTATTAAAATTAATATCCAAAACCTACAGAAGGAGACAGAGAACACTGAAGAAGATGAGAAGAAGTTATCCCTGCTCTATTCTCGGATCCCTGAGATAGTGAGGAAGAAAGAACGTTTGACTTATTTGAACACCAGATTGGAGGACGTGAGACTGAAGTTGACAGACATAAACAAAGGCTTGGAAGGACAGGATATCGAGAAGCTGAGGAAAGAATTCACTGAAGTTGTCAGTAAAAAGTCAGAGTTAGAGGAAAGACTGAAGAATTTGACTGAGATGTTCAAGGAGAAAGAATCTAGGAAAAAAGAAGAAGAGGAAAAAATAAAGATGGTCGAGACTCAGAAACAGGAAGTCGTGAAGTTAGAAAAGATTGTTAAAGACTTGAAAATATTCGAGAAAGCATTGGAAGGGACACAGGCTCAGTTGAGAACAGAGTTCATAGAAGCCGTTAACTATACGATGAGTCAGATCTGGACTAACCTTTATCCTTATGAGGATTTTGTTGGCATAGGTTTGAACATCGAAGGAGGAGATTATGTATTACAGTTAAAGACACGAGCAGGGGGGTGGGTCAATGTAGATGGTATTGCCTCTGGTGGCGAGAGGAGTCTTGCCGCTTTAGCTTTAAGGATTGCTTTTGCACTCACACTTGCCCCTAACCTACAGATTCTTGTTCTTGATGAGCCCACCGCTAACCTGGATTCAAACGCGATTAAAATGTTAGGAGAAACACTGAGAGAGAGAATCAATCAATTCATTAACCAAACATTCTTGATAACCCATCAAAGGGAATTGGAAAGTGCTGTTTCAGGTTATGGGTATCGTTTAGAAAGAGATAAGGCAACAGATGAAGCGACTAGAGTTTTTAAATTGAATTAGTAAATTCATCTGTTTTTCAAACTTTCTAAAAAACTATAATACCAACCAAAAAACAAACATAAACCTACTTCTCATATCTAATTTTCAAATAGAGTTGGTAGAAAACTGTGATTATAAAAATGATATTCATCACGATAATGGGCATTCCTCCGATTAGAACTCCATAGATTATCCAAAACATCGTCCCGATAATAGTAGCGATAACCATTCCTAGAGATATATCTTCTACACTTTTTGTTTTATAGGATCTGATTAATTGAGGAATGAAACTAATCATAATGAAAATCCCACCAAGATAACCGATAATTTCTTCAATCATAATGGAATATAAATCGTGTTAAAATATAATAAGTTTTTATTTTCTATCATTAATATCCAAATTATGAAGTTCATAAAAAATCATCCGGCATTGTTCATGCCGGATATAAAAGCGCTCGTTATAGCAGATTTACATATTGGTATCTCTTACGAACTCTACAAATCCGGAATAAACATACCGAGTCAAGTCAAAGAGATGAAAAAGACTATTGAAAAGTTGATAAAACAAACGAAAGCAAAAAGACTGATAATACTTGGGGACATCAAACATGATGTTCCTGGTATAAGTGTTCAAGAAATGAGAGAAATACCAGAGTTCTTGGAATCATTGTCCAAAAAAGTTAAACTTGATATCTGTTTGGGAAACCACGACACTTATCTCAAGAAAATTCTCCCAGAGGACATAAAACTCCATGGAGCAAAAGGGTTCAAGATCAAAAAATTTGGTTTTAACCACGGGCATGCTTGGCCTTCTAAAGAACTGATGACCTGTGATTATCTGATAATTTGTCATACTCATCCAACGATTCAGTTCACAGACAAATTCGGTTACAGGATTGTAGAACCAGTTTGGATTAAGAGTAAGATAGAGCAAGAAAAAGTAGAAGAAAGATACAAAATCAAGAAAACAGGTAAATTGGAAGTCATAATCATACCTGCCTTCAATCATTTGTTAGGAGGAACGCCTGTTAACGTCAAGACAACTAGCGATGAACTTTTAGGGCCTTTGTTGAAGAATGAGTTTATCGATACATCTAGGGCTGAATTGTATCTATTGGACGGGACTTATCTTGGAAAGTTGAGAAACCTCAAATTCAGTGATTACCGTGTTTAATTCCTCATAAACGTTACTAGTTTCATCAATAATTTCCCTCCATCCCAAAAATAAATACGTAAAATTAAACCAATTTCCATTCCTTCAACAACTGTTTTTCATCATCATGTAGTCTATCCCAGATTTCCCTCAAACTTCCTACAGTACTTCGAGTGATAACCGACATCAGAGTATCCCCTTCATTTATCTGTCTGCCAATCGTTGGTTCCTCCATAGATATAGCAACTTTATCCCCAGTATTTGCAGAAGGAATAATCTTCCCTTCTTTCTCGATGTTTTTTATCTTTCCCACATCTTTACCATCCTCTTTCTTCATAGGGGTGTTCGGTTTGACAACTCCTGCCAATACCTCAACTCCAAAGACCGCAGGTTTTCTTTTCCTAAAAACAAACCCGGGCAAAATCCTGAACTTACAAGGACGTACTACTTTCTCGAGTTTATCCAACTCTCTCCTCTCTTTTTTCTCAGAACACCATTTCTGATAATCCTCAATCAAACGATAAATGATGTTATTCTTAAAGATCTCAATCTTGAGATCTCTTGCCATAGCTTCAGCATCTGGTAAAACTCCTACATTAAAAGCCAAAACAACTTTCTTCAAGTCATCTTTTAAAGGATGCAACTCGATTATATCTTGTTTTACCACAGAGCCTACTTCTGCCTTTTTTATTGGAATCTCATTCTTCTGTAGTATCTTTATCAAAGCTTCTAAACTTCCTAATGTGTCCGACCTCGCTATAACACCTTCCCCTTCTTTAGAGAATTCTACTTCTTCCATTTCTTTTTGAACGGTTTTCTTTGCTTCATCTACTTGAGATTGGTTCGACACACAAATGATTGGACTTCCGGCTATCACGGTCTCAAGGCCAGGCGCAGAGATCTTTATTCCAGCAGCAGCATGAACTTCATTCACGGAATCAAACTTTTTCTCAACTCTCAATTCCTTTAAAACAGGAGGTCTGAGTAATGCTTTTATCTTCGTGACTATAGGTTCTTTTCCTCCTATGACCAAATAATCGCCACGTTTTACGGTCCCGTCATAAATTATAGCATCTATCGTTGTTCCAAGACCCGTAACTTCTTTTATTTCTAGAACCGTTCCTCTACATCTTTTTGACAATTCTAATCTGTCTTTCAAGAAAGCTTGTGATAGGCCAGCTAACATCATCAACAACTCTGGAACGCCTTCACCAGTCTTCCCTGAAGTAGGAACTATAGCTATCTGTTTCTTAAAATTATCAACCCTATCAAACCTATCCGCCTCAAAACCGCGCATGGATAACTGTGAGACTAGGTTGTAAACCCTTTTTTCTAAATCATCCTGAACACCTTCACTCTGTTTTTTAAAACTATCCATAAAACATGCATTCTGGTATGGATACCACCCAGGAACCAAATCTGTCTTAGTAGCAGCAACTAAAAAAGGAGTTTTGAACTGTTTCAAGAATTCCAGTGATTCATCTGTTTGTGGTTGAAACCCCTCATTTATGTCTATGACTAAAATAGCCAAATCAGCGACCGACCCACCCCTTCTTCTCAAAGTCGTAAAAGCCTCATGACCAGGAGTGTCTATGAACAACAAGCCAGGAATATCAATCCCTATCTTAAGTCTTTCTAATAAAGGACCGCAGAATTTTTTCACTATATCGATAGGAATGAATGATGCTCCAATATGCTGAGTTATACCTCCAGCCTCTCCAACCTGAACAGTTGTGCCTCTAATCGAATCTAACAAGAGTGTTTTCCCATGGTCTACATGACCCAACATTGAAACGATAGGTTGTCTCATACCGAACACCTATTTATTATTTTAAGTCAAGATTTAATTTGTGATGCGATGGCTTTAACTCTTAATGATATTAAACCAATAGGTTTATGTATTACTACTCAAGAACTTTTTGATACAAAAAGATTTTTATACAACTATTGTGACGGCCTGATACTCAGAAGTAAAGATGCCAACCTAGTAAACAATCTCACAACGTTCAAGAGAGAACTTAACAGTATGAGAACACAAATTAAGTATTTGTCTGGGTACAAAGCAATAATCACGAGTAACATCGACAAAATACTCGGGATTGCTACATCGAGATATTCGAAAGATGAACCAAGGGCGGTAGAGCAGTTGGTAATGAACGGAAAAAACATGATTAAAAAGATTCTAAGCGCGAATAACTTCGAGGATATATTAGCCATGGAAGGCGAATTCAAGAGCAAGATAACTCTACCAGTCTACGAATTGTTCATAAAGAGTTTGAAGAGATCTAAAATAAATGTTATTTAAAGACTTCTCCTGTTTCTTCAGACCAGAACAATAAATCCAATTCAGCCAAAGGAATATCAACTTTCTCAGAGAATTTTCTCATTTCTTCTTCTATGTTTAAGTATTGTTTTTTGCTCAGAGTTTTTGGCATCCCTGAAATAATTCCATATTTCACAAGGTTTTTTAGAACATGTCTGTCTAATATCGCTAAATCACAATTCAAGCCTATATTCCTCAAAAAATGACTGGCTAACTTGTATCCAAACCCTTTAACATTATTTACTAACCACTCTCTTCTACTAAAAGCCGATCCGTGTTTCAATTTACTCTTTATGTTAAACTTTCCGTTCTGTGAAAAAGATTTTCTTGCTTCTACTATGTATTTTGCTTTATTCTCTGGGAATCTTACACCTGTTAATTCTTTCAGTATTTGTTTTTCATTTCCATGGAAAAGAATACCGTTTTTAACCATATTCCTTATGGCTTTATCAGCCAGCCTTGCTTTTGATTGAGGAACTAATAAACAAAAGCATAATTCAACAAAAATATCTTTATCTGGTTTTTTCCAAACTTTCCTAAAATCTTCCAACCTTTCTTCTATTTCAGATTTTTTTTCCATGTAGGACTTCTTCAATTCAAATAACTGCATAATTTAATATAGCATTAGAATAAATTCATATTATGATCGAAAGAATCACTTCTGGCATCCCGGGATTGGATGAATACATGAAAGGTGGTTTTGTTAAAAATTCTGTTAATCTTCTTTCTGGTGCCACTGGTACTGGTAAAACTATCTTCGGTCTGCAGTACATTTGGCAGGGCTTACAGAAAGGGGAGAATGGTGTTTATATTACCCTCGAACAAGAAGCATCGGATATATTCGCCGATGTTGAAATCTTCGGCTGGGATTTTAAAAAATATATAGACCAGAAAAAGTGCGTTATCGAATACCTTTCATCATGGAATCTGGAAGAACTACCATTAATAGTCATGGATAGAATAAGCGAGATCAATGCTAAAAGATTTGTTCTAGATACCATAAGTCTTGTTGCTTCTGAGTTAGAGCCCGAAAGGATTCGATCAGAAATATCAGAATTCTTGAATAAACTCAAACACTCTGGTGCTACAAGCCTTTTGATATGTGAAATACCTGAAAATTCCAAGGCTTTGAGTACGTTCGGAGTAGAGGAATATCTTGTTGATGGAATCATAGTCTTAAGCTATCTTGAATTTGCTGCTGGTGGTTCTCCTAGGAGCTTACTCGTCAGAAAAATGAGAAGAACAAAGCACGGTTCGGACATTTATCCGTTTAAAATCACAGATAAAGGCATTGAACTTAAATAGAGAATATTAATGAAAAATGAAGATTTTGAGTTACCACTTAAGAAGAAAAAGAAATATAGAAGAAGATATAAGAAAGGATTTACCAGAAAGTATAAAAAGTATCAAAAATAAACAAAATGCGGGGATTATATGGAGACTATTAATAATTTAGTTAAGGCATTTATCGGTGAGAGTCAAGCAAGAAATCGTTATAAGTTTTATTCAAGCATCGCTGGAGGAGAAGGCTTTGAACAGATTTCCGAAATTTTTCTAATTACTGCTGACAATGAAAAAGAACACGCCAAAAGACTGTTCGAGCATATAAACGAATTGAAGAAAGACGATAAAAGTTTAGATGAAATCAAAGTTGAGGCTGTAGCCCCAACAATTCTTGGTAGCACTACCGACAACCTAAAAGCCGCGATTGCCGGTGAAAACTATGAACATACAAAAATGTATCCAGGATTTGCTGATGTTGCTGAAAAAGAAGGCTTTCCTCATATTGCTAAGAGGTTAAGAGCGATTGCTGTGGCAGAAAAACATCATGAAGAGAGATACCAGAAACTTTTGAAAGAAGTAGAAGCAGGAACTGTCTTCAAGAAAGAGAAAGAAGTATGGTGGGTTTGTCGCGAATGCGGTTATGTTCATTCCGGAAAAGAACCACCAGAGAAATGTCCTTCATGTGACCATGATAAGAGCTTCTATCAAATAAAATGTGAGGAATATTAAAGGGATAACATGACAGAAATAAAACAAATCTACAAATGCAATATTTGCGGAAACATAGTTGAAGTTCTACATGCAGGCGTAGGAACGCTTGTATGTTGTGGTCAACCGATGGAACTACTTAAAGAAAAGATTGAGGATGTCGGTCTAGAAAAACATGTTCCTGTGATAGAAAAGACAGAGACAGAAATAAAAGTTAAAGTTGGATCAGTACCCCATCCGATGGAAGAAAAGCATTATATCGAATGGATAGAAATAATCACCGATGGCAATATTCACAGAAAGTTTTTGAAGCCTGGAATGGAACCAGAAGCAAAGTTTAATGTAGAGGCAGAAAAAATTGAAGCAAGAGAGTACTGTAACATCCACGGGTTATGGAAATCGTCTTAGTGTTACTTTTTTATCTTAATACATTGAACAGGGCAGACATCAACAGCTTCTTGATTACATCCAATCTCATTCAGCTCAGTTTTCTTTGCATGTGCCTTGTCCCCTTTCATCTCCCAGTTATCTGAGCAGACTGACGCACAGGCACCACAACCTATGCAAACGTTTTTATCATGTTCAATTTTAAACTTAGCCACTATACCACCTCTTAATTATTTATTCAAACCCCAACCTTTTCTTTGCTTCTTTCGACATCTTATCCGGAGTCCAAGGTGGATTCCAGACGAGTTCAACTTTAACTTCTTTAACACCCTTTACTTTCTTTACTTTTTCTTCTACATCGTTAACCATGAAAGCATGCATAGGACAACCAGGAGTAGTAAGAGTCATCTTGATATGGACCTTATCATCCTTGACTTGAACATCATATATTAGACCCAAATCAACCAAACTTACCCCTATCTCTGGATCATAACAATTCTTCAAAGCCCTCATCACATCTTGTTTAGTTACCATACAATCATTTTTGCATTGCTTGTATAAATCTCTCTATCGATCTATCATAAGTCTTCTCTACTTCAGGCGGAAAACAACAAGCGGGCAATTCTCTGTTTTCTAGATGATGTTTTAGACATTCGCAGCACATACCTTTTCTACTACAGTTTGGATAAGTACACGGACAATCTTTTACGTTTTCGGGTCGTTTACATTCCATTCCATCACTCCTTTAAATATTAATTCCAGATATTAATTTTATGAATTCCTCAAAAAAACTTATTATTTTATCTTCAGTATTTTTTATTCTTATATTTTTAAATATCGAGGTCATATCTGCAAAATCCTATTCTTACCCATACATAACTATGTCTTTAAAAATTGGTAGAAATGGTTCAATAATCGTTTCTCAAGAAAGGGCATACGATTTTAGGGGTGATTTTTCCTGGGCATTCTTAAATCTTAAAAAAGAAGGCGCGAGTGACATAGATTTCATAGAAATAAGAGATTTAGATACAGATGAATTACTTCAATATGATATTGAAGAAGATGAAAATCACGTCAAGGCAACATGGAATTACAAAGCTAAAGATGAAATAAAAAAATTCCTAATCGTCTATGAGATAAAGGATGCAGTCAAAAGATATAATGATGTCGCTGATTTTTACTGGAAAGTTATAGAAGATGAACACGAATCTATAAGAAACTTCAATGCCGAAGTCAACCTACCAGAATCATCACCAGATCTCTTCAAATTATTCGTTCATAGTGCGACTAAACCTGGGACTATGACCTTTTCTGATGATTACAAGAAAGTATCGGTTGTAATGCAGGATATTCCCAAAAATCGATTCGTCGAATTCAGGTTGCTCACTTCACCTTCTATTTTCAGTGATGTTAAATTGATCGAAGAGAAAAAATATGAAAGCGTACTCAATGAAGAAAAGTTAAATCTTATTCAAAGCTCAATCTCTGAATCCGCTGGTAACATATTCTTTTACCCGATTCTCACAATCCCATTGATAATCGTCTTTCTTTATTTTTATTTCAAGTATGGTGTTGAACCTAAGGTCAAATACAAAGGAATTTATGAACGTGACCCGCCCATGAAGATTCCTCCCATGGCTTTAGCTCATCTGGTAGGGGGAAGATTTGAAAAAAAAACAAGAGGTTTTATAGCCACGATCTTTGATCTAGCAAGAAGAAAATACCTAAACGTTAAAGAGGAGAAAAAAACACAACTTAAGTTTTTTGAGAAAAACGAGCAGAGGTTCATCCTCACGAAAAAAGGAGAGAAAGAATTGACTTCTCCCAAAAAATTATTGGATTTTGAGTTATCTGTCCTGAAATTCCTGTTTCAAGTCGTACCATCTGGTAAGAGTATAAAAAAAATCATGATTTTAAAAAGGATCTATCCAGAAGTAACTTCATCTGACATCATTGATTGGAACAGAAAAAAAAGGTTAGGATTATCTTTTATAAGTTCATTACATGGACAGGCGGTTTCCTGGTTTGAATCAAAGCATTTTAGAATTTATACAAAGTTGAGTATGGCCAAAAGAAATTTGTTCTTGATAGTTTCTATAACTTACCTTGTCTTAATCAGTGTTTTTTTAATACTAATTAAAGCAGTTTTTATCCCTTGGATTATAGTTGGAGGCCTGATAGTTGGATTACTTTTAATTTTTGCTTCAATCCCCATCTTAAGAAAAACTCCAGAGGCAACCCTGGAATTAAAAAAATGGAAGGCCTTTAGAAGATTCATTACTGATTTTTCGGCGATGAAAGACGCTCCAACCACTTTAATACATATTTGGGATGAATATCTTATCTATGCCGTTGTGTTAGGTGTTGCTGTAAAACTCTTAAAAGTTTTGAAAAGACTAGCAGAGGAACAACATGTAACTTTTGCTGCTGCTGGATGGTATTATGGAACTGGGGTAACAAGAGCCCCGACAGGATTAATGTCTCCAGAATCGTTCTCTTCACTCGTGAGCAACCTATCCGGAACTATAAGTGCTTTGAGTTCATCTAGTTCAGTTGGAGGAGGATTCTCTGGTGGAGGTGGTGGTGGAGGTGGTGGCGGAAGTTCTGGTGCAGGGTGAAATTTAAACCCCTCTCACACCTACAGATTCAAAATGGGGTTTCATTATTTTAGCGAATTCCTTTAATTTATCGGGCGGATAAGGTTTAATTCTTCTGAAACCCCTATCAATATTGTTTCCTGATACAAACTGTTGGAGATAATAACGCTTCGACCCCTTCAACCATTTACCTATGGCTATAGCATCCTCCTTCTTGAAAAATCTAGGTATTACCGTGGTTCTGAACTCATAATTTACATCAGAGTTACGGATGGCATCGATGCTCTTCTGTATATTCCCTTTGTTCACCTTTTTCCCAGCCGCCCTCTCGTACTTCCCTAAAGGGGCTTTGATGTCCATTGCTATGTAGTCCACTAACCTCGGATCTATCAATTTCTTTATCATGTTTGGGTCGGAGCCATTAGTCTCAAGCATTACCGAGAAACCCATGTTCTTTATCTTCTTTGCGAATTCTGGTAGATCTTTTTGAAGGGTTGGTTCCCCCCCTGTTATTGCTACAGCATCGAGTAAACCTTTTCTCGTTAACATGAAATCTATGATTTCCTTCTCAGATATGGTTGGCATATTCTTGTAGTTCAAGACTATATCTGTGTTGTAACAGAAAGGACACCTGAAGTTGCAACCGCCAGTCCAGATTACTACAGATAGTTTACCAGGGTATTCTATCAAGGACAGTTTTTGAAAGCCTTTTATAAGCATGTTAACAACAGGAATAATATAATTTGGATTAATTTAAATATTGTTTCTAATTTCATTTTTTTATTACTTAACAACAAATTCCTTTCTGTCCTTAAACTCTTTCTGCTTTCCTTGGTTCCATGATTGAACCGGTCTGTAATAACCAACGACTCTGGAATAAACTTCACAAGGAACAGCAATCTTTTCTTTCTTCTTCTTTTTCATCTAACCACCCGTCTTAACTCCAAAGTTTTTTAATTGTCCTTTAGAGTGAGGAAATGGACAATGAAAATGTTCCCCACTTATATAACCATGAACAGGACATATGCTGAATGTGGGAGTGATAGTGAAATAAGGAAGACAGAAGTTATCAAAAACTCTCTTTACGAGAAGAGCAGCAGCATTACCACCATCTATCTTCTCACCGATAAAACCATGGAGAACTGTTCCCCCTGTATAGAGTACTTGAAGATCATCCTGATGTTTTAATGCCTCAAAAATATCACCCGTGTGATTTACAGGCAGATGAGTAGAATTAGTGTAATAAGGGGTACCGTTACCAGCTGTTATGATATTACGATAATTCTTCTTGTCTATCCTTGCCAGACGATAAGAAGTTCCTTCTGCTGGTGTTGCTTCAAGATTGTATATATGACCGGTCTCGTTCTGGAATTCCACCAATTTATCCCTCATGAACTCCAGGACTTTTATAGCAAACGTCTTACCTTGTTTTGTCGCTATGTTCTGGCCGAAGAAATTCAAACAAGCCTCGTTCATTCCGACTAATCCTATAGTTGAAAAGTGATGGTTTAAGTGACCCAAATATCTTTGAGTGTATGGTAACAATCCCTTGTCAAAATTACTGTTTATAATTTTTCTCTTCATTTCGAGTGAGTTTTTGGCCAGAGTCATCATCTGGCTCAACCTCTCAAAGAACATGCTCTCATTCTTCGACAGGTATCCAATCTTGGGCATGTTTATCGTTACTACTCCAAGAGAACCTGTCGATTCTCCAAAACCGAACAAACCACCAGTCTTCCTCCTAAGTTCTGTCATGTCCAACTGTAACCGGCAACACATGGATCTAACATCCCCAGGCCTAAGTTTACTGTTAATAAAGTTCTGGAAATAAGGCAAACCATACTTTCCAGTCATCTTGAAAAGAAAATTAGAGTTCTCAGAATCCCAATCAAAATCTTTAGTAATGTTATATGTTGGGATAGGAAAAGTGAAGACCCTACCGTTCTTGTCCCCCTCTATCATCACGTCTATTAACGCCCTATTGACGATATCCATTTCTTTTTGATAATCTCCATAAACATCATCTTGTAATTTTCCTCCGATCGTAACAGGATCATTCTTCAGATCTATTGGAACCCTCCAATCCAGAGTTATGTTGGTGAAAGGTGTTTGGCACCCCCATCTCGACCCAATGTTCAAGTTGTAAACAAATTCTTGGAGCATTTGTTTTACTTGTTTGTAGTTCAACCCATCATTCCTCACGAACGGAGCAAGGTAGGTGTCAAAAGATGAGAAGGCCTGCGCTCCAGCCCATTCATGCTGTAGAGTGCCGAGAAAGTTCATCATCTGACCCAATGCCGTTCTGAGATGCTTTGGGGGCCGCGATTCAACTCTGCCAGGCACGCCATTGTACCCTTCATGTAATAATTGTCTCAAACTCCAACCAGCACAATAACCAGCGATACTAGCAGACAGATCATGGATATGAAAATCACCGTTGACGTGAGCTTGAGCAATTTCCTTAGAATACACAGAGTTTAAGGCGTAATAAGCCATAACACTTCCAGCCACATGCCAAGTTAAACCAGAGAATGAGAAACCCATGTTGGCATTTTCTTTTACTCTCCAATCCGTTTTGCTCGTGTAAGTGTCAACCACATCTCCAACATTCAACAATAATTGTTGCATATCCCTTATTTTTTTATGCTCCTCTCTGTAGAGGATGTAGGCTTTAGCTGTCTTGGCATGTCCATTCTCGACTAAGACCTTTTCAACGATATCCTGTATCTCTTCAACAGAAGGAATCTTATGAGTGAACTTCTCTTTCAATATTTCTACAGTTTCATCCGACAGCAGCTCTGCTAATTCCCTGTCCTCGCCACCAACAGCCTGGGCTGCTTTCCATATGGCTTCTGTAATTCTGTTCTGATCGAAAGGAACTACTCTCCCGTCCCTCTTCTTTACCTTGGTTATAGAGCGCCTTTTTTTAAGTATTTTTAACTTCTTTAACTCTTTTTCAAAGGTTTTAAAATCAGTGAATTGTTTGTAGTGTGCGGCAAACCTGACGTAAGCCACTTCATCCAATGGTTTGAGTTTTTTGATAATGACCTCCCCAACGTCTCTACTATTCACTTCGTCTGTGTAATGCCTTCTCACATCAGCTTCAACTTCATCCACGAGTTTTTCTATCTGTTTAATACTTATGGGTCTCTTATCACATGCCTTTATGATACCTCTTTTTATTTTATCCCTGTCGAATGCTTCCCTACGTCCATCCTTCTTAATAATCATCAAATCTGTCATTTCAACGCGTTCGTATGTTGTGAATCTCTTACCGCACTTCAGGCATTCTCTTCGTCGACGATTACTCTTTGCATCAGAAATCCTCTTATCAATAACCTTTATTTCGCTTGAAGAACAGTACGGACACTGCATTTAAACACCAAAATACAATATATAGTAGTTAGATTTGTCACTGACTACAACATGTGGGTTTAATAATTACCCAGAGGATATTTTAAGATTTTGCATGAACAGGAATATAGTTTCAGAAATAACTTACCGAATTTCTATAAGATAGTAAATTGTTCGACTATATCTTATGATTTCTTCTTCTCTTTCCACTCATCAAGTGGTACAGAGAATTCTTTTTCTATTTTTTCTCTCCATATGGTGTTATAAGTACAGAATGGAATTACACGACCATCTGGTATAGCATAATGAATACAACACCTGCAAACTCTGTCTGTATCCAGGTTGTAAGGATCTTGAAAATGCATACACCCTATCAACAAAGACCTGACATTTTTACTATGGAAGTCATCCAATACTTCTCTAGTACCATGAATAACTATATTGAAAATGAGTTTTTTTAGATCAAGCCACTCAGGTTTCATTTTGTTATCGATGAATTTACCTATATTCGTTAAGATTTTAAAGCTGATTTTTGTCTTTTCGAACTTCGTATCTTGATACTCTTCTAACAAATCATTCATGAACTCATAAAATCCTTCCGCATCAAAAAACCTTGTGATTGGGATTATTTTACCATTTTCGATAAAAACATAAGTGGCGGCACCACAATGAGCATGACATGTGAATTCAGTTTGTGGTGATTCCTTTAGAATAGTCAATAAACGGGACATCGGGACTGCCCAAGGAACTGGGTAAAAATCTTCTTTAGTTATGACACCGTCAGTTTGTTCCTCGACAAGATTCATGAAGTCAGGTATCGTTATCCTCTGTTCTCTTAATTTCGTTTTATCAATTCTTCCAGTGAAAGATACCGGTTGAACGTTCAATCCTCTTACAATGTCGATATTCTTGGCCGAAAAATCGATCATACTCCCGATTTGATCATCATTAACTCCTTTGATTAAAGTTGGAACTAAGACAATTTCTAAACCAACCTTTCTACAGTTTTCGATCGCCTTAAGTTTTGATGGATATGCATTGAATCCTCTAGTTTTTACGTAAGTTTCGGGTTTAACTCCATCGAACTGTAAATAAAGAGTATTCATACCAGATTCTTTCAATTTTCTTGTGAAATCTAAAGATTCAGCAAGTTTCAAACCGTTTGTGGCTGCTTGTATTTGAGTGAAACCAAATTCTTTTGCCATCCTTGTGATTTCAAATATATCCCCTCTTATCAGGGGTTCTCCACCCGCAAACTGAACTGCAGGGGTTGATGCTGGTTTTTCTCCTCTGAGAACTCCCATCATTTTTCTAATTTCTTCTAAACTTGGTTCAAACACGTAACCTGCTTCAGCCGCATTAGCAAAACAAACAGGACAATGCATGTTGCACCTGTTAGTCAAATCAATGTTTGCCAGGACAGTGGTGGTATAATGTTCACTACACAAACCGCAATCCATGGGACAACCTCTATCCCTCTTTGTAATCGGGTTATTTAGTTTCTTACCATCAACATGAAATCTATTGAATCTTTTGTATGACTCGGCATCCCCCCAGTAAATATCCTCAAACTTGCCATGTTTTTTACAGGTTTTTTCGTAAATTATTTTACTATCTTTCTCATTTATAGAGGCCTCGATAACATTGACTTTTTTATCCTCAAAGAAACAATCAGGGCAAATCGATTTAGTTTTTTTGATCAGTTGCATAACTTTTAATAGTTTTTAAAAGTTTAAATAGTTGATTGTCACAATATCAAACATGGGTACAGAAAAAATAAGGGAACAGATATTCTCAACGTTTGCAAATATAGCTAAGAGTCTTGGTTATTCTGAAGTTTATGGGAGGATAATAGCGTGCTTACTTGTTCATCAAGAACCCGTTGCATTAACTCAAGTAGCAAAAGAGACTGGTTATTCATCTCCAATGGTTTCTTTGAGCATCGATTTCCTGGAAACAGTTGGTATGGTCAAGAGAGTGAAAAAGTTCGGTGACAGAAAACTCTACTTACAGTCAAATGGAAGTCTTTTAGATGGATTAAAAAAAGCCATTCTGGTTAAGATATCGAAAAATGTTTCCACGAGCTTGCAAGATTTCGAAAAGTATAAAGAACAATTAAAGCAAATAAAAGGGAAAGAAAGAAAAATGCTGCTTAAAGGGATAGAAACTTTGGAGAAAGAGATTAAAAGAATGGACAGTTATGTGAGAGTTCTATCAAAGATTGGGTTGCCTTAACTACCACCATATATTCTCTTCTATCATGAACTTGTCGATGAACATATGGATAACAACACCAATCATGAGTAATGACATTTCAAAAGAAGGAAGAGTGAATAAGAACCCAGCAGCAATTGCGAACATCACTATTTCATCCCAACGACTCAAGACTTTCCATGCCCTAGTTCCCACTATTTTCTCTGCATTCAATGTTTTGTATTTCGCTAAAAAGGCAGGGATAAAGACCATATCTGGTATTACGTTACCTAGAATAAAGAAGAATAATGGAAAAACTGTGATAAGACCTTGGAATAATACAAAAATTATCATTGACAAAATACAAGCAATTATGAGATGTCTAAAAACCCCAGCCATGAAAGATATATCGTTCTGTAGGCTATTTCTAATTTATGGAAATTAATGAAAAGATGATATTCGTATCAATTCTTGTTATCAATATTATACTCCTAATTCTTAGACCGTTTGAACTGGATGAATCCTTATACATACTCATAGGAAAAATGATTCTACAACAAAGGATGAACCCATTTTCTTTAAATTATTTGAGCCCATATTATTCGAACCCATTTAGTTATGTATTCGGAAGTCCTTTAGTACCTATAATCTATGGGTTCTTCTATCTGATCGGTGGATTCATGCTGTCTAGGATAGTATCTTTGATATTTGTTTCCTCAACTTTAATCCTAATATACGATCTAACCAAAATACTCTTCAACAAAAAAATAGGAATGATTTCACTCATAGTAGCAGGTATCTCCAATACAACTATACTCCTTGCGACCAACTCATTATTAGATTCTGTTGGAGTTTTCTTTTTCATTTTGGCTTTATACCTTGTATACAAAAAGAAACCTTTTTATTCCGGCTTGAGTTTTGCTTTATCAATTTTGAGTAAATTCATTGTTGTCCTACCAGTACTCGTAATAATTACCTATCTTTACAAAAAAGGATTCAAAATACAAAATTTACTGGTCGGTTTACTTATTTTAGTCGTGCCTTTTTTTGTGTACGATTTTGATATATTAATGGCACTTTATAATTTTTTTATTTCAGGGCATATTCCTTCTGATTTATCTACAAATTTAGCTTTTTTAATCAATCGCTTTCTCGCCACGATACCATTGCCGTTTCTACTTTACTTGATAGACCGTAAAAAAAGTTTTATCAAAAATAATTATCTGTTAATAATTCCTTTCCTCTCCATCCTTTTCTTTCATGTAGTTACATTAAATTACATTTCCATTTCTCATACCATACCTTATGGTTTGATTCCTCTTTCTGTTTTGTCAGGAAAAACTATTAGTAATATGAAAAAAAGGATACAGTTTTTTATTTTATTTTTAATTGTTATTTTGAACCTAAGGATGGCAGTTGGTTATGTTTTTGCAATGCCATCTCATATTCCAATTGTCGACGATATCAGAAAATTAGATGGTAAAATTTTGGCGGATAACCCATACATGATTCATCTTGTTAAAGGTACTGATTTGAGAGACGATTATGTTTATAACTTCTTCTACTTTGATTTTAATCGTGATGGGAAATCCACAAAAGAAGATTATGAAGAATTAATGAAAAATGACTTTTTTGATTATATAATAATTCCATCTCAATTTACCATGGAATCAGAATATTCCGAAATATGGGAACTTGTTCCAAAATATTATTGTGTATATAAAACTTCTGCTGGTTCAAGATTAGAAATGATAATTTATAGCAAATGCGCTTCAAAACAAATCTAAAAATTTACTCTTCTGAAACTCTTGGTGCTAGAACAAAACCCAAGCTAACTTTATCAACAGAGGCGAAATCGATTCTTATTGGATAATCCTTTGACCAACGTAAGTTTATCTGATCCGCGAGCTTGGATGCTTTTATAATCTTCTTAAGGTAATCTAGGGGATATCTGGCCATAACAAGACCAGTGGCATTCAAATCCAAAAGACCATCATTACCCCTTTCTAGTGTCAATTCGGTGGAACTTATATCCCCACTAGCTATCAAGTTGAACCCATCTTTGTGTGCCTGAAAAACGACAGAATCACTTACGATGTCGGCATCCTCGATACCACTCTTTAAAATATCAGACTTAACTTTAACCCTAGCTTTAAAATCTAACTGATTGATGGGTGGGATCTCTTCTTGTGTTATGTCCAGTAAAGGAACCACGAATCTTCTGGTTGACGCGTTCTTCATTCGTATTTCTAACTTGTTATCCTTCAATTCCAACTCAAGCCTTTCGTTACCTCCAACCCTCTTCAAGACCGATACTAAATTTGTCATGTTGACTGCAATGTTCTGTTCTTTATCCACTTCAAACTTATCGAACACTGTGGCTGGCAGTTTGAAATCTACAACCGCAACCATGGCCCTATCAGCGGCTATCAACTCAAGCCCATTGTTGTTAACCTTAAAAATACCTTCATCTATCAATTCCCCGATAGTAGCGATAGAATCCCTCAGTAGACTACTATCAGACATAACTGCTTTAAACACGAATCACACCCCCACTTTATTATATAATTCCTCGACTTTTTTATACAGATTTATATTCAAATTCGATAAATCTTGGATTGCATCGACCTTTATCTCAAAACCATCTTCTGTTGGTAAAGTTGAGCCGAATACTCTTATCAACTGATTTATGTTGAAACTGTCAAGGAGATTCGTATCATCGACAAAAACGATTACCTTACCACTCCCATCATCGACCATAAGAGTGTTTTCTTTCTTGTCGACGACAAAACCTAGAATCTTCACTTTTAAGTCAACTTCAGGGTTTATCTCTGGAATTTTCCTCTTAACATAATGGTTTCTGAAAGGCATAGAAAAAGTTTTGGCGTTTAAATATTAATAGACTAATATTCTCGCCATCTATGTCCGCATTCAGTGCAGCAATAGAATCTTGTGGGAGGTTCATCACCTGACCTAGTCTGTTGCATGAACCAATAAGCCTCGTTGTTCTCACATTCAGGACAAATTATCTTAGTCTTTGGGTAGGTACTTAGAGCATCCTTCTCGTCTAAAACAGGGATTATTTCTTTTTCAGTTTCTACTTTTTCAAGAATTTTAGTCGAACTGACTTTTCCATAAGAGGCATGACCGCATTTTCTACAAACCCACCTCATTTTTTTTCTTCCCTTTTCTGCAATCATCAAATTCTCACATTTATCACAGAACTTCATCTTAAAACACCCCCCAATGTTGTTGTTAACAAAAGCTTTGGCCACCCTAAAAAGGGTATGACAGTAACAGCCTTTCCATGAATATTACTTGGTGACCATGGATCATGAGAAGGGTTATGATCCCCTTTAGTTGTTATCTTTCCATCTTCTATTTCAATTATTCTATGAACGATTGGAGTACTTTGACCTTCTATATCGTATACTATAACATCACCGGTCTTTAACTCCTCTGCCTCAATCCCGACAACAACCAACGCATCTCCTTTTAAAAAACCTCCAGTTATCGGCCAAGAATCTACTTCTTCTTTTGTGTAACCATACTTATCCTGAAGATATTCATAATGTCTTAAAGGTGTAGTAACATCATGCGTCATGGAATCTGAAACAACAGCAACGACAGGAAGATCTGTCCCTAAAACCAGACCCAGACCAAAGTTTAGCAAATAAGCCGCAACAACCCCTAAGGCAATGTAACCGACAGTTTCTAACAATTCTTTGTTTGATTTTTTCAAGCTCTTCCCCCACTCTCACCTTTTATCAAAGAGGAAGCAATCAAGTGTGCGATCCTCAATGGTTCCGGTATCAAACTTCTTGTACAACTTAATTTTATAATCTTTTCTGTTTCTTCTTTTGATAAACCTTTAAATTGATAGTAGGTATTTTTATTCTTTTCTATTTTCATCTTATGTGTTTTTCCCGCATGTTCAACACATTCCCATCTTTTTTCAAAATCTTTAAAATGTTTCAACGCAGTTTTTATTTTCTCGAGGTTGGGTTTCCTTCTGTTTACTACTATTACTGGCAACTTGGTTTTATCATATAGTCTGGAGATATCTACCATATTGAACCCACCAAATGATATGCCTTTCAGCATTATGACTCTCAACTGTTCTTTATGTCTGGAATTATTGAGTAATTTTATCAGAATCTTGGTAGCATCCATACCATCTATACTAACTTCTGTCTTAAATGCTCCGTCTAAATAATTTCCACCCCTGAACACCACACCGATTACAGGTACTTTACCTTTTGCCCTTGGAATGAAAGGACCATCGTCAAAACCCACGATCCTGATCTCCCTTTTAACAGACCTCATAATACCATCTATAGATTGGAAAACAAAAACCTTAAATCGTTTATGTTTCATCGTTTTAGTGGTTGTATGTCGGTTAGAGTTGAAAAGGCGAGAAGATTGATGAGAGTTAGATTAGCGAATCAACCCCATGTCATCAATCATATTGAAATGGTTACTAAAAAGGCCCTTGAACTAGGAAGGAAATTAAAAGAAAAAGGGCCTGATGTGGATTTAGAACTTCTTGAAGTTGGCGGTTATTTACATGATATTGGAAGAAGCGTAACTCATGGTATCGGTCATGCTATCGAAAGCGTTAAGATAATTAAAGTATTAGGGGTTTCCGATCCCCTTATAAAATTGGTTGAGAGACATGTTGGAGCTGGAATAACTGCTGAAGAAGCTGAAGAATTAGGCCTGCCGAAAAAAGATTATATCCCTGAAACATTGGAGGAAAAAATTCTTTCTTATGCCGACAAGTTTCTTGAAAGCGAACTCGTATTCAAAACAATTAATGGAGAACAAATCGTGGAAAGAAAGGATGTTGAGTATGATACGATAGAACCAACCCTGAAAAGATTCAGAAAGAAGTTTGGCGTTAATAACCCAGTTGTTTTGAGGCTAGAAAAATTAAGAGACGAAATGGAGGATCTGATAGGCAAATATTAAATTTTTAACTACCAACACATATTTACTTTAGAGGATTAAAATGGTGAAAAAAACTTTTCCAGAGGCAATGCAAAGGATATACCATAGAGTATTCGTCTGTAGGAAATGTAAGAGCAAAATTAGAGCGGATTACATAAAAGTCAGGGAAGGCAAGATCAAGTGTAGAAAGTGTGGATCTAAATCCCTAAGACCAAAAAGGAAGGAGAAGAAGGTATAGCCATGGATAGTAAACTCGTCAAACGATGGGTTGAAAAGGGACTGAGTCCTTCAAAAGACTTCGAATTCTTTACTAGGAGAGAGAATCTTATCGTTGGCAAGCTAAGAGACCAACCAACTCAGGTCGAATACAATTGTCCTTTCTGTGGTTTCTACGAGATAAAAACGATTGAGATGGAAAAGGGAAAGAAAAAATTCAAAAGACCAAAATTCAAATGTTCTAAGTGCGGGAAAATGATATTGGTTTCTGATTTGAAGAAGAAATGATTCTATGAAGAGGGAAGAAGCAGTTATTTTGGTTAAAGAAAACATCAAAAAAGAATACCTATTTAAACACATTCTGGCTGTAGAAGCGATAATGAGAGGGATTGCCAAACATCTAAACGAAGATATTGAAACATGGGGAATGGTAGGTTTACTACATGACATAGATTATGGCCAGACAGAAAACGATCCAAAAAACCACGGAATAATTGCAGAAAATCTACTCAAAGATAAGGTTGATGAGAAAATTATTCGTGCGATAAAATCCCATAACTTTGAGAATACTGGAGCCACGCCCGAAACAAAAATGGAAAAGGCTTTGATTGCAGCAGATGCTATTTCAGGATTGATAGTTGCAGCTGCTCTGATAATACCTTCTAAAAAATTGAAGGATGTTAAAGTAAAATCGATCAGGAAGAAATTCAAGCAGAAAGATTTTGCTAGAAGATGTAGTAGAGAAAATATATTAGTCTGTGAGCATGTTGGTATTCCAAAAGAAAAATTCTTTGAGATAGCTTTAGAATCAATGCAAAGGATAAGTGAAGAATTGGGTTTATGAAAAAACCCCCCAACTAAGAGTAAGCCATTCTAAAATATTAAAAACAAAAGAAAAAAGAATCAACCAACTTTCTTTATTTCCCCCTTTCTCGGGACATTGAGTTGCAACTCTCCCCTAAACTCCGTTACATAACCGTTTTTTATTTCTACAGTGTCTCCCTCTCCGATCTCGTCGATCTGTCTCCCCCACAGGGTCAGCAGTATCTTTCCAGAATCATCTTCGATCGTGGCAGTAGCAACTCTAGTCTGGTAACCGAGTTTAGTTCTCACGTTTCTAGGTTCAGATACATCTAAAACTTTGGCAGTCAAACTAACCTCATTCGTTCCAAGTTTCAGTTCATTTATCTTCAACTTTTTTCCCCTCTAATTTTTCTGGTTCTTCGGGTTTTTTTCCCTTCTTAGGTTTTTCTTCCTTAGGAGCTTCTGCAACTTCTGCTTCCCCAACCTTCTCTCCGATTGCAAATCTTCTGGCAACTTCTGTTATCTTTATTTTGCATTTATCTCCCTTTTTCGCGTTAGCAACGAAAACGACAAAATTCTTAACTCGTGCTATTCCATCCCCTTTAGAACCAGTCTCATTTATCTCAACATCGTATGTCTCCCCAACTTTTACTGGTTTTTCAAATCTTTCAAAACCTCGGTCCCTAAACCTGGGTCTTGAAAACCTTCTTTCCATAATACAACCTCCTTAGTCATCCACAAAATCTCAAGGATTAGTCACACCTTAAGCATTACCCCCTTCAATAAAACAGTTATTCAAAATCAAATTTAAATAATTTTCTTAACCCACGTATCCAAGTTCTTTTTCTTCAGCCTTCTCTTTTTTCATGACCCTCTTCTTGAATCTTTCATCAAACTGTTTGTAAAAATCAACGATCCTTTTACTTAAGCTTGGCTTAATTTCGTTCAAGGCCCTATCAAAGTGGCTCATCGTCACTTGCTTCGCATTTTTATTTTCTCTCAATGCACGCATCGCTGCTTCTCTGGCCAAGTTCTCTAAATCCGCTCCAGAAAAATCATCAGTTATCTTAGCAATTTTTTTCAGATTCACACCTTTCAAAGGCATGCCCTTTGTCTTTATCTCTAGAACCTTCAATCTGGCTTCTTCATCTGGCTCTGGTACTAATATCTGTCTATCAAACCTTCCAGGTCTTAACAATGCGGCATCGAGCATATCAGGTCTATTCGTTGCAGCAATGACAACAACATCATGTAAATCCTCCAAACCAGATAACTCAGTTAACATCTGAGAAACAATTTTTTCTGTAACATGTTCTCCAAAGCCTAAACCTCTTCTCGGAACCATTGCATCTATCTCGTCGAAGAATATGATTGAGGGTGAGACTTGTTTAGCTCTTCTGAACAATTGCCTGACCTTCTTCTCACTCTCACCAACCCATTTGCTAAACAATTCAGGTCCTTTTACTGCTATGAAGTTTGCACCCGATTCAGTCGCAACAGCTCTTGCCAACAAAGTCTTTCCACACCCAGGCGGTCCATACAATAAAACCCCCTTTGGCGGATTTATTCCCATTCTTTTGAAGGCATCAGGGTTGGTTAAAGGCCATTCTATCGACTCTTTCAAACTCTCCTTTACTTTTTCTAAACCACCAATATCATTCCATTTGACGTTAGGAGTTTCAATGAGAACTTCCCTCATCGCAGATGGTTCAACTATTCGTAATGCATAATCAAAATCAGCTTTATTCACAGAAAGTTTTTCTAGGACTTCAGTCGGAACTTTTTCCTCTTCCTTCCATTTTATTTTTGGTAAAAGTCTTCTCAATGCACGCATCGCTGCTTCTTTAATTAACGCACTGATATCTGCTCCCGTATAACCGTATGTTATCTCCGATAATTTATCTAAACTAACACCTTTTGCAAGGGGCATCTGTCTGGTGTGGATTTCAAGGATTTCTTTCCTTCCTTTTTTATCAGGGATGCCTATCTCTATTTCTCTGTCAAACCTCCCTGGTCTCCTTAAAGCGGGATCAAGTATGTTCGGGACATTTGTCGCGGCGATAACAATAAGTTTCCCTCTTGCTTTCAACCCATCCATTAACGTTAACATTTGAGAAACAACTCTTCTTTCAACTTCTCCATGTACTTCTTCTCTTTTTGGTGCTATGGAATCTATTTCATCGATGAATATAATCGATGGCGCGTTTTTCTCTGCTTCTTCAAAAATTTTTCTCACGTTTTCTTCTGATTGGCCATACCATTTACTCATCACTTCCGGTCCAGCAATAGAATAGAAGTTTGCGCCCGATTCATTAGCTACAGCTCTTGCCAACAAAGTCTTTCCACACCCAGGCGGTCCATACAATAAAACCCCCTTTGGCGGTTCAATACCAAGTCTGGTGAATAATTCAGGATGTCTCAGAGGAAGTTCTATCATCTCTCTGACTTTTAGAATTTCTTCATGCATTCCACCAATATCTTCATAAGTAACAGATGGCACAGCTCTCTGTTCTAACCCAAGACCTTTCGGTAACCGTCTTAGTATTTCAAGCCGAGTCATATCAGTTATCTTGACAATTCCGCTCGGATCAGTATTAGTTACGACAAACCTAGTCTCACCAGTAGGAGTGAAGAAAAAATCTTCAATGTCAAAACCAAAAGCTTGGAAAATATTTGGGGTTCTACTCATATCGCCCTTCCCTTTAACAACTGGAGAAGGAACGATGATATCACCTTTAGTTACAGGACGATAATAGATGTTTTGTTTCACGAGATTAGGACTGATCTGAACTATCATGCCTTCTTGAGCAGGAGCCAGGGTAACCTTCTTGGCTTCTTTAACATCAGCCTTTCTTATTTTTACAATCTCACTAACACCAGCGCCAACATTCCTTCTAACCAAACCATCCATTCTTGCGACGTTCAAACCAGCATCAGCAGGATAAGACCTTACAGCTATTGCACCAGTCTTTCTTGTTCCTTCTAATTCAATTACATCTCCTTCTTTTATTCCCATACTCTGCATACTGCTAGAATCTATTCTCACTATTCCTCTACCGAATTCCTCCCTCTGAGTTAATTCCCCAATCTTCAATTCAACTTCTTTTTTCTCTTTCATCGATTCACCCTCTCAACATTTTTTCCCTTTCTTTATCGAGTAAAACATCGAACATATCCCATTTAATTTTATCTTCCCATTCATCTAAAAACTTTCTCATTCTATCCATATGCCTTTTCATGATGATGAACATCGACCGATCCACTCTGATGTGAGGCATCTCATCTAGTAAACCATCTCTTCTGTAAACGTACCTCTTCTCCTCTTTCTTAACTATTTGTTTCCAACCGTATAACTCTTTGTAAAATTTGTTTCTCTCTGAGTTGCTGTCAAATCTATTGGTTTTTACTGTGAATGTTATCAGTATTGCCCTCTTTTCAATCATGTTCATCATTTAGTGTTTATTTAAACTAAAATATGCTCAGGAAAGTTTATAAAATTATCGTTTTAAAGAAATTGAGATTAAACAGGTTTCCATCTATCCTTAAGCTTCTCTTTTATCTTCGGCATACTAGTGTATTCCATATCATGCTCTGGTAATCTATGCGGCTGGAATGGTCCATGCATTCTCATGTAATCTGCTATTTCATTGGCTTTCTGTCTGGCCAGATCAAAAGATTTATCCTTGAATAAATCAACAGGCCCGACCAACTTTCCATTCCTTAGAATGAAACCTAAAGCAATAACTCTTGGTGGACCATCAAACCTTGTTGGCATTGAGTCTTCACAACTAACTGGCATGAACGGTCCTACATGACTCCCCCTATTCCATCCTTCTACCAAGAATGGAGTGGCATAAGGTTCAACTAATTCCCCAACATCTGGCAAACCATGTTGTGATCTAACTATAGCAACAGGGTCATCTTTTCCCACATACTTTCCAGCGATTAAATTAAGTCTACTCGTACTAGTTGAAGCACAAATCAAGTTATCCGAATTCCTAAAAATATGTTTTATAACATATCTTCCTGGTGTTCCTATGAATGCGAGTAAATCGTACATGTCTTCAGGGCACTTGAACTTTATTTTTTTATTTTCTACGACATCATGCACTTCAAATGTGAATCCTTGATTCATTGTAGGCGAAATAACTAAACCAGGGTTCGTGAATGCATCAGCAAAACTTTTGAACAGAGGAAAATTCCATGCTCCAGGTTCGGTCTTATCTGCAGCGAATATAACTACAGGCTCACTCTTTCTCTCTTCGAAGCTTATTTCTGCAACACCAGGACCCATACCCTTAACATTACCAGAGAAAGTATCCTTCAACATATCCTGTCCAGCCCCATACAGTTTCAACTCCTTTGACCTATCTGTACAGGCTTTAAAGATGTTCCAGGCCAATTCATGAATTTTAGGATCCTCAACAGGTTTCTCATGCGTCATCACGAGCTCCAAGTCATCCCCACAATGGAAGACATAGTAATCGATTATATCTTTCCTGCTCTTTGCCATCTCTAATTGCTCTTTAGCGAGTTTTATCAGTTCAGGATGGACCACGTTATGGCCAACATAGCTGCCGATATCAGCTTTTATCACACTTAACGTTATTTTCATACAAAATCACGTAGTGTTAAATTAAGAGGTCAAACTATTAATTTTTATCTTCTCAAACCATATAACACTTCATATGACCCCGAAAAAGCTCCTTTTTGTCATACTAGACGGCATCGCTGGCAGGCCTCGTTCAGAGTTTAATGATTTAACGCCTTTAGAGGCTGCAAATACCCCAAACCTGGATTATCTGGCAAAAAACGGTCAAACAGGGGAAATAACTATTATAGACGATAAAACACCACCCCAGTCCGATCCTGCTGTTCTAGCTCTGTTCGGGTATGACCCTATTATATATAGTAAAAGTAGAGGTCCGCTCGAAGCCATTGGTTCAGGTATAAATTTTAATGAGGGTGACCTCGCTTTAAGATGTAACTTCGCTACGATTGAAGGTGAAAAAATAATCGATACGAGGGCAGGTAGGATTAACAGTGGGACAGCTAAAAAATTAGTCGACTTCATTCAGGATAATTTGAAACTAACCTCGTTCCCAGTTGACATGAATTTTATCCATACTTTAAATTACAGAATGCTTTTGATATTACATCCCAAAGAAGGAAAGTTGTCGGACCAAATATCAAACACCAATCCTGGGTATGAAAGATTATCGGGTTACATGGAACTTCCTAAACCTCAATTAAAAGAAAAAATATTCGAGGAATGTAAGCCATTAGATGATACTGAAGAATCTTTATCATCTGCAAAATTAGTTAATGAGTTCACAGAAAAAAGTCGTGCGTTATTAAAAAATAATGAAATAAATCTGAATAGGATTAAACAGGGCATAAATCCAGCAAACATTATTTTGATGAGAGGTGCTGGAACAAGTTTACCAAAATTAGAAAACTTTAAAGAAAAGTTTGGGACAACTTGGTCATGTATTGGCGACACGCCTGGGGAAAGAGGCATAGCCAAATTATTGGGGATGGAATTACTCAAAGATCTACCCGAACCCCATATTGATATGCTCTCGAAAAAAAGTTCTATGGAAGAGATTGATGATGCAATAAAAAAAGATATGGAAATGAGAATGAAAAAACTACTCGATAATTTTGAGAATTATGATTGTTTTTATATACATATCAAGGGCGCTGACCCATTCGGTCATGGGGGATTACCAGAATCAAAAAAAAGAACGATCGAAGGAATAGACAAATGGTTCTTTGATGAACTCTTGAAAAAAATAAATTTAGAAAATACAACAATTTGTGTTACTAGTGATCATTGTACACCATGTAGTTTGAAAGCACATTCAGCCGATCCAGTCCCCTTATTAATTTATGGTAATAATTTTAAACCAGATTCAGTTGAAAAGTTTGGAGAGAGTTTTTGTAAGAATGGTAGTATTGGAAAAATTAAAGCAACTGAATTAATGTCGATTCTAATGAAGTGACAATATGACTGAAATAAAAAATATCAAAGCAAGAGAAATCCTAGACTCAAGAGGCAATCCTACAGTTGAAGTTGATGTGGTCACAAACAAGGGTTTATCCCGAGCATCAGTCCCTTCGGGTGCAAGCACAGGCATTCATGAGTCTTTGGAATTGAGAGACAATGATAAACGTTTTTTAGGTAAAGGTGTATTGAAAGCGGTGAATAATGTTAACAACATTATAGCAAAAAAATTGATAGGTTATGATTGTACGAAACAAAAAGAGGTCGATGATTTAATAGGAAAATTAGATGGGACTGAAAACAAATCTAACTTAGGAGCAAATGCTATTCTTGGGGTCAGCATGGCTGTTTGTAAGGCAGCTGCACTTTCGAATAATGTCTCTCTGTACAGATACATTTCTAACATAACAGGTAATAGTAAGTTTCTACTACCAGTTCCAATGATAGTCATCTTGGAAGGGGGAAAGCATGGAGATGAGTCAACGGATTTCCAAGAATTTATGATCATGCCGAACGGAGCACCTAGTTTCAGAGAAGCACTGCGATATGCTACTGAAATTTATCTAACCCTTAAAAATGTTCTGAAAAAGAAACATCATCATGTGAATGTTGGTTTAGAGGGAGCTTTTACACCAAATCTCAAGTCAAATATAGAAGCAATCGAATTAATTCTAGAGGCTATAAATGAGGCTGGTTATGAGGTAAAAAAAGAGATATCAGTTGCTCTTGATGTGGCAAGTTCCGAATTTTTTGATAATGGTAAGTACGTTCTAAAGAGAGAAGGAAAGGTCTTAAATTCTGATGAAATGATAGACTACTATGAAGACTTGGCCAAAACTTTACCAATAATTTCTATTGAAGATGGGATGGCAGAAGATGATTGGAATGGGTGGCAATCATTAAACCAAAAATTAGGAAACAGAATCCAGATAGTCGGTGATGACCTTATTGTTACCAATATAAAAAGAATACGTAGAGCCATAGAACTTAATGCCATCAATTCAGCATTAATAAAAATAAACCAGATAGGAACAATAACAGAAACCATAGATGCAGTAAAAATTTTATCTGATAATAAATTTATCCCTATTGTATCTCATAGGGGAGGTTCTACTGGAGAAACATTCATATCAGATTTTGTCGTTGGACTAGGAACAGGACAATGTAAATTTGGTGCACCCGCGAGAGGTGAGAGAACATCTAAATATAACCAGTTGTTAAGGATCGAAGAAGAACTAGGAAATAAGGCAAAATACTCAGCGTTTAATTAGAAACTTCTATTAATCAATACTACAGAATGGCAATATGAGGTTTTTATCGAATAAAAATCTTTATATGAATTAATCCAAAATTATTGTATTATCGGGATTAACATGGATAAAAAACGGCTATTATTGATTTTTATTCTTGTTTTAGTGGCACTTGTTGGTATCGCTCTCATAATAAAAGGATATAATGCAACACCATCTTTATTGAAGTTGGATCTGAGTTCGATAAAAATAAATTCTACACAAATATTGGGAATAATCGTCAGTATCGTTGTCTTACTAGCTCTAGTCGTGTTCTTGTTTGTTCGGTTTCAAGCTGTGAAGAGGATAACTTAGATTTTTGATTAGATTTCTATAAGATAGAAAATCTTTATATTCCGATTTTTCCATATTTATTTTTGTTCGAAATGAAAAAGGAATGGATAATACTTTTTTTTGTTTGTGTTTTAGTGACACTTTTTATTAATGCCAATGCAACCGCATTCGAGATCAATGGAACTGTTTATGATAGCAATTCTACTGCTTTGAACGGCGCTAATATTAGTGTTGTCCTTAAAGATCAAACTTGGACATCTCTAGGTACTAACACTACATTGTCAAACTCAACTGGATGGTTTAATTTGACTCTTCCTGACAACGCGACATACTCGTATCAGTTATCAATTACTCATAACGATAGTACTGGTGTTGTGAATTATGTTGGGCAATCCCTTCCTGCATTTCCCTATTCCGAATTTTCTCTACTTTCGAGTGTCAATTATTATCTAAAGGAAGCTGGAACGATTAATATTACTGTTATAAATAGTTCAGGAAATGCAACCAACTTTGATCATCAGGTTAAAGATGTTAAATTGGGATATTCTATCGGGGGCTGTACTCAGAATCAACAACAGACCGAGACTATTTGTTATGTTCCTAGAGATAGAAATTATTCTATAATGGTTTTCCCGGCGCGACAACCTCAAACGCAATTTGTGCCAGTAAGCTATAGCTGGGATAATTTTACTGCAACACAAGATTACAATATTGATAGTTTATCTAGTTATAATGCCACGACAAAGACATTACAAAAACAATTTAATATAACAGAAGGTTATGGAAGGATATCAGGATATATTAATGGCTCTTTAGTCGATATTGCTGGTTGGGACGAGTTAACAGTCGTCCCGTTCGTGTCAGAACCTGGGAGCATGGTTTTCATGACCTATGGAAAGCTTCCATTCAATGGAAGTGTAATTAGTGGTGGGCTATATGCCACTGATGCATATAACCTTACGACAGGAACTTATAATATAACTTTACCTTATGCCGCCTCTGAAACAGTTCAGTATATCCTATTTGCAGCAGCAAAAAATGGTTCAACATATTATGGGGGTTATAGGAATGTTACTGTAACCGGTAACGCAACAATCGATTTCACGATGTATGGTATGTTGGGGAGCGATTCAATTATTAACCAGTCTTCTTTTAACGGTGGTTATCGTATTGTTAATACCTCTAGACAAGAGTTTAGGTTGGTTAATGGGACAACTGGATCAAATAATGAATCATTGGATAATAGTAATGCACATATAGAAACAACCGTTGACTATACCAATTATGGTGCGATAGAATTTACTTTTATGGAAGATCTTTCAGGTGCCAATTATGGAAACTTTTCCTTACCTTTGATAAACGTTACAGGATTCAAGGAGATGAATGTATACGATATGAACAAAGCCCCAAAAAGAGTTCCTACAAGAACCGTGGCCCAAATAAATGCAAATAATAATATTTCTATGACTCCATTTAACCCACAGGCTCTTGACGGTACAACAGGAGCAAGCATTAGTATTGCACTCTACAGATCCAATTCAACTTGTGATGTTCCTAATCCTATAGTAGGATGTAACTTGACGAGTACTTCCAATATGAATGCATTTAATCTGTTACCCGTAGTAATTGGAGGAGGAAAAATAAGCTTCAGGATGGGCATGGGCGATGTTTTAGTTCATTATGTCGATGTCGACATGTTGGCTTCTGGTCCACCCGATGCATCTTTCGAAGATAACAATGACATAACGGAGGGTACAACAGACGGATTCAGCAAGGCGATGAGATTTGGTTCGAATGGACCAACGATTTATGATTATGTACTTATTTCCATACCTTATACAGAAGGAAGTAGTTCTGCAACAGGATTGAGTGAAAGCGCCGAAGTCAACGTTTCTATTCCAGTATTTTATGATGAAAGTTGGAATATTATTTGGAACACTAGTCTTAATGGAACTAACGCGGCTCTCTTGGCAGGGAATGATTCTCATTATTCTTTATATCAATCTGAATGGGGAACTTTGATGGGTAATAATACTTGTATAGCTACAACCACAGGGACTTCTGAGATAAATTCATCATATCCTTGTGTTATCGATACCACGCTCAACAGGATTTGGCTTAGACTCCCACATTTCTCTGGAACAGGTACTGATGTGGATGGAACTGTTATTTTTGCCTCCTCCGATGATGGCGAGGACTCTACTGGTGGCGGGGGAGGAGTGGGTGGTGGAACTCCTGCCAATAAGACTCACAAGAAAACCCAATACTGGTCGAAGATAACACCTGGTTCCGTTGCAATAATGAAGATTACTAATCCTGAGATTGGGTTCAAGCAGATTAATATAACTGTTATAAATCCTGCACAAAAAGTTACTATAAGCGTAACCAAACTAGCTGGTCAACCAGCTTCAGTCGTGCATGTGATAGAAGGCAAAGTATACAAGTATATTGAGATAACAACACAAAATATTAACGACACACATATAAAAAGAGCGAAGATACAGTTTGAAGTCAACAAAACTTGGATTAACGATAATAACATTGATCCTGATACTATTGCTTTACACAGATATACTAATAGATGGGAGAAGCTATACACTAGAAGGACCGGTGAGGATAATGGTTTTGTCTATTATGATGCTGAGACACTCGGCTTTTCAGTTTTTGCCATAAGTGGTGAGGTAAAGCCCGGAGTCACGATAACTACTGTCCCGGGAGCAACAACAACTCCTACAGGAGTAACCACTGTACCAGTGACAGAGGCTGTGGTTGGATTCTCTCCATGGCATATAGTCATCATAATAGTTATAATCGTTGGAGTAATTGGTCTCTGGATGTACAAGAGGAGATTAATTATTAAAAAACGTTAAGGTTTATTTCTTAGAACTTAGCAGGTCTTCATAACTAATTCTTCGTTTACATAAATTGGAGTATTTGTTCTGACTGCTATTGCCACACCATCACTCGGCCTTATGTCGACTATGAACAAACGATTCCATTCTTGTAATGTCAATTCAGCAAAGTATGTGTTGTCGGATAAACTGGTGATTTTAACCATGGCTGGTTTTATCTCAAAGCCTTCTAAGATATCGACTAATATATCATGTGACATGGGTCTAGACCTTGTCACTTCGGATAAACCGTCTTGTATTGCTAAAGCTTGTTCTGAAGAGATGAAAAAATTGAGTTCTGTGCATTCTCCTTTAAGGATAACGATATGACGATCCATGGTTGAGACGACTTTATCTACTTGCATCGGAACATAACCTTTTGTGGTTAAGACAGCTTCGAATCTTGTGAGGGCGTAAATGGAGTATAGGAGTAGGGCTATAATAACTATGGCAACAAAAGTGAAGAAGTATGTCATCCTTCTCTTCCTTCTCGATCTGAAGCTATACATGGTATCTTGAATAAAATTGAGGATAAAACTATAAATCGTTTTAATTGTTGAAGAACTCTTTTATCAATCTATACAAAATTATAAGGCCATGCCTTTTTCTTAACTTTTTCGTACCAATTCTCTTCTTGTAACTGATTGGAATCGTTTTTATTTTTAATCTCTGTCTAATAACTTGTGTGAATAAGTTCATCTCAAGATCGAAGTTTTTAGCATTTATTTTAATCTTTTTCAAGGCATTTTTTGAGAATGTCCAATAACCTGTACAAACATCTTTAGGGTCTTTGAGACAAAGAATCATGGCAACAAATGTTAATATCTTATTACCAAAGTAGGTTGAGAATGGCATTACTTGTTTTATATTTTTATTGAAAAATCTGTTACCCATTACAATATCTGCTTCATTGTTTAGAACAGGTGAAACCATATTTCTGATTTCTTTTGGATCATAAGTACAATCACCATCGAGCATCACGTAAACATCATACTTTTCTAGATCAAACCTATCAAGAAATGTTTGAAATGCCATGCCCTTCCCTCTACCGTCCTGATATATGACTTCTATATCACAGGCCGGTTTATTACAGCTCTTTGCCATGTTAACTGTGTTATCAGAGGAATTTCCATCGATGACGACAATATCACTCACGAGTGGGTTCGGTATGCCGTCTATTACTTTCTTTATACTTTTTTCCTCGTTTAGAGTTGGCACTATAGCACATACTTTCATGATGACCCCAATCTTTTAATTCCAAGCAAGCTATTTATAGACATTAGTTTCAATAAATAGGAAAAGCCTTTCTATATCGTATAAAAATGATTTCTACGTGATTCCAATGAAAGCTTTTATCTTTTACTACTAAATTATAGTAACGGTGTTAGAATGGTGATTTCATGGCGCTTATCCAGATGACATTCTATTTTGTCGTTTCACTACTAGCAACAGTATACTTCGGATACTATTCCTTATGTTATTACACAGTGCATAAAAAACCGTTAAAAATAAAAAAAAATAACAGTTTTAGACCAACTGTTAATATCATAATTCCTACATGGAACGAAGAGAACACGATAGAAGGAAAATTGAAAAACACTCTGGGACTGAGATATCCAAAGAATAAACTAGAAGTGATGGTCATAGATTCTGGCTCTACTGATAATACAAAAAAGATCGTTAAAAAATTTAAAAACGTTAAGTTAATGACTGAAACTGTTAGAATGGGTAAAGCTTCGGCATTGAATAAGGCCTTCAAAAAATGTAAGAACGATTTGATTGTAATTACAGATGCAGATTGTAGATTGAAGAAAGATGTTTTGTTTAAATCCGTACCTTATTTTGCTGATGATTCTATAGGAGGAATAACAGGTAGACAAAACATACCAAACCCATCAGAGACGACTACTACAAAAATTGAAAAGAATTATAGGAATTTCTTTTATTTCCTAAGAGAAGCAGAATCTAGGATGGACTCGACCTTTATTTTTGATGGACCTTTCACAATCATGAGAAGGAATTTATTGGATGATATATTTGAAGATAGTGTGGCCGATGATTCTGAGATCGCTCTGAGAATCAGGAAAAAGGGTTATAGAACATTGTCAATAAAAGAAGCAGAATACACAGAATATGCTCCTAAGAAAATTGAGGATAGAACAAAACAAAAACAAAGAAGAGCACAAGGCCTCATACAAATAATGACAAGGTTTTTCGGCACTTTCTTTTTAAACCCGAAATATGGTTTATTTGGATTAATTACATTCCCAGCCGAATTTTTCATGCATGTAATTTCCCCCTTCCTTTTAGTTGTAATAGCAATAACTTTATTCTTCTTGCCATTTCATTTACTGGTTTTAATAGCTCTTGGTCTTGGTTTAGTACTTCTGATTAAAAAAACACGAATTTTTTTGTTCACATTCTTACACTCTCAGTATTCCTGTCTTAAAGGAATGTTTTTTTATCTCTTCCAGGGACCATCATACAGCTGGGAAAAAATACACGGAACGAGGAGGTATAAAATATGACTACTGTAGTCCTAATACAACCACCAGATCCAGAAGATATGATTGTACTTAGAGATCATGCAGGAAAATTTGGCATAGTTGAAAAAAAGACGTCCTTGGTTAGATACGATAAACTACCACCTTTAGATTTAGCCTATTCCGCTGCTTTACTGGAAAAAAATGGATTTGATGTTAGTATAATCGATTCGCCTACCCTCGACCTAGAAAAATCAAAAATCTTGAAAGAGACCATGAACAAAAATCCAGATTTAATATTTGTGAATACAAGTGGTGCATCTGTATCAAATGACCTAGATTTCGCTAGTTGGTTGAAAAATAAATCTGGAGTGGAAACTGTAGCATTAACTCAAGTTTTCTCGCCAGAGGATGTTTTGAGGAAGAAGGATATAGAGATTTTCGTCCGTGGCGAAGTAGAATATACAATACTTGAGTTATGCCAGAAATATCCTGATATCAAAAAAATTAATGGAGTCTTTTTCAAGAGAGGTGATGAATTTTTCTATAACCCAAAAAGATTTTTAATCAAAAATATGGATGAACTTCCATTTCCGGCATTCCATTTATTGCCGATGGGCAAGTATTCTCACCATATGTTCAAAAGAAAAAATTTTACTACAGTTCAAACGAGTAGAGGATGTCCATTTGGTTGTATATATTGTCCATATCCTATTGGTTATGGTAATATTTGGCGTGGTAAAAGTCCTGAAAATGTTTTGAATGAACTGAAAATTCTTGCTGAAGAATATAAGGTCAAGAGCATTTTGTTTAGAGATCAAGTGTTTAACTTCTTCCCTAAGAGGACTGAAAAAATATGTGATGGGATAATTAAGGAAGGTATTGATATAACATGGAGATGTGAAGCTCGTGTTGAATTACTTTCAAAAAAATTTATGAAAAAAATGAAACAAGCAGGTTGTGCTGGTGTACATCTAGGTGTAGAATCAGGTGATCCAGTTATCCTGAATAAGATCGCCAAGGGCGGCGTCTCAGAAACGCATATCAGAAAACTTAAGAAAGTGTTCAGCGATGCAAGAGAAATTGGTTTGGAAACAGTGGCATTTTTTATGATCGGATTCCCAGGTGAAACTAAAAAATCTATTTCGAAAACTTTTGATTTGGCAAGAGATATTAAAGCAAACCGTGCATGGTTTTGCTCGGTTGTACCCTATCCTGGAACAAAACTATATGAATTGGCAGAAAGAAAGGGTTGGCTCCTCACGAGGGATATAAGAAATTATACAGGAAGAAGTGTTGTGATGAGAACTGATTGTTTAACAGGGGAAGAGATTAAGAAAGCAGTAGATGCCGGCAATTTTATGTTCTCAAAAGATGATGCCCGGTTTTGGAAAACCATATTTAGTTTGAAAGGTATATCCTCTGCATTTCTGGATCCTAAAAAAGCATTAAAGTTTACACTAGGCAGGTTCACTAATAAAAAAAATCTATGAAAAGGTTGCTATCATGAAAAAAAATATTTTGATAATTGGTTCACATGAAACCGGTGGAGGGAAAGTTCAAAGGAATATTCTTTCCAAGATGCTCAGTAATCATGGATACAACATATTCAGAGTATCCATGGGTATTAATAGAAATTTTCAAATCTGCGATGAAAATGGAATAAAAACCTACAAAATAGGGAAATTTAAAGAAAATAGGAGAGGGACTTTAAATCCATTAGATGTATTGAAATATTTAACGATTGAAATTTTCAATCCATTGATATTCGTTTTGACAATATTCTCGATACTTCGACATAGAATCAAAACAGTCATTATAATGACATACAATCAAATTTCTCTCTCCCCGTTAGTTGCCTCAAAAATTCTAATGAGAAAAACGATTTTAACTATGCACACCCAGGAACTTATTTGCTCCTATTCTGCCATAATGCCATTCTGTTATGGCATTAAAAAAGGTAAGTGTGGGGATTGTATGCTGCTATATCATAAACTACCAAAAAATTTTGAAAGATTTAAAAATATTATTCTCGGTTTTTACAATTTTATCACCAGTTTTATTGTTTTTCTTAAATTGCAATCGTCAAACTTTTTAGCTGATAAAATAGTGTTCCCATCAGATCATTCGAAAAGATTCCATATAAGTTATGGGATAAAAAAAGAGAAAGCAATGGCAATCACATGTCTTATAGACAACCATGAATCATCTTTCTTTGAAAATTATGAATTGAATAAAGAAACTGTAAATAAATTTTTAAAAGATTTTAGGCTAAAAGGAGAAAAAATAATCCTTTATCTTGGTAGAATTGAAAGAGAAAAAGGAATACAAGTATTGCTAGAAAGTCTTAGTGAAGTTTTGAAAATCAATAAGAAATGGAAATTATTCGTAGTGGGTAATGGGAAAGATGTTGAGGAATTGAAAAACTCAACACACGAATTAAAAATCGATAAATACGTTAAATTCGTGGGCCATGTACCACGTTCTGATATATACGCATATTATCATATGTCAGATATTGTAGTTATTCCCTCTTTATTTCCTGAAACCTTTGGAATCGTTTTAACAGAAGCTTGGTTGGCAAAAAAGATTGTAATTGGCAGTAGAATAGGCACGCTTGGAGTGAGGATCCAAGATGGTGAAAATGGTTTTTTAGTGGAACCTAACGATTCCAAGGAGTTAGCAAAAAAAATTGTTTTCGTTTTGAATAATTACAAAAAGTTGAAAAATATAGGTGAAAAAGCTTATGCCGATGTGAAATTAGAACATGATTCTAGTCAAAGCTTTTCTCGATATTTACAAATCATTGAGGGTGATTAATTGAAAATAATACAAGTTTCTCCAAGATTTTATCCGTATATTGGAGGTATTGAAACACATGTTCTTGAAATTTCGAAGAGATTAGCAGAAAAACATGATGTCTATGTTTTCACGACTGACCCTTCTGGTAGACTTCCCAGAGAAGAATCTATAAAGGGTATAAAGATTAAAAGATTCAGGTCCTTTGCACCTAATGAAGCATTTTTCTTCTCTCCAGAGATTTATTCGACTTTGAGAAAAGAGCATGCTGATATTCTACATATTCATTCTAATCAATCCTTATCTTCCTTAGCTGCATTTATGGGGATGAAAAAAACTAACATAAAAAAATATATTTTTACACCACATTACTGCCCACGAGGTACAACTCCCTTAAGAAGAGTTTTACGCACCATTTATGACAGAATTCAGAGTGGAATATTCTTTGGAGCAGATAGAATTATTTGTGTTTCTGATTATGAAATGGAGCTATTAACCAAAGAATTAAAAATTCCTCGGGAAAAATTAGTTGGAATTCCAAACGGAATTGATATAAAAAAATTCAGAGATATACCAAAAGTTAAAAAAGAACATAATTTTCAAATTCTTTTTGTCGGAAGATTAGAAAAATATAAGAGACCACAATGGGTTTTACATGCTCTCAAAGGTTTGATAAACAAATTTCCTGATAAAGATATCCATTTTGTTGTTGTAGGAAAAGGGCCATATAAAAAGGATTTATTATCATTACGTAAGAATCTTGGTTTAGAGAATTATGTCACCTTTAAAGAAGGTTTACCCTACGATGAATTATTAAAGGAATTTTCTAAATGTGATGTTTTCGTTTTCCCCAGTGCTTGGGAAATTTTTGGTATCGTTGTTTTAGAAGCATTGGCGTTGAATAAACCGATAATAATTAGTAGCGATGGTGGTGCTTTACCTGAATTGTTTGGAGAGTATGGTTCTGTTATTAGTTCGATTAAAGACCTAGAAAGATCTCTTATTGCCCTAATTAGAAATTCGAATCAGGCTAAAACCGATTTTGATATTAAACAATATACCTGGGATAGTGTAGCATCCGAGATATTGAAATTGTATAAAAAGGTGTTACTAGAATGAAAATAGTTAACAGATATCAAAAAATCTATTTACTACTGTATTTTATTTCTTTAATCATTTTTCTAATAAATTTGATATTTCAAGGGCAAATAGTTTTTACTAATTATGATGTTTTTGGGCTAATATTAAAAATGAGTCCAATCTTTTGGATTGGTTATCTGTTCCTCTTAGTCTTGATTGTCTTTCAATTTGCCAATTTCAATAAAATTGACCAAAAATTTGTTTACTTAACTCTCATACTATTGGTCGTATATCTGATTTGGACCCCATTCATATATGAGCATTTGGCTAGGTATCCAGATACATGGACACACTCCTACCTGTCCCAAGAGATTTTTGAGACCGGAAAGGTTGTTAATTATCTTAGTGGTTATGAGGAATATCCCGGAACCTTCTTGGTGTACGGACTCTTATTTCAGTTTTTTCCGCCCTACTTGATCATGAAGTTTTTAATTCCAATTCTTTACATATTAGGTGTCGTAGCGATTTATTTACTGTTTAAACATTTTTTCGATTCTAAAGTTTCTTTTTTGGCGTCAGTGTTATATTTATTCTTCAACTGGACAGTTGAAGAAAATCATTTATCCCCGCAATTCTTGATTTTCAATTTATACTTAGTTTTCATGCTAGTCCTAATAAAATCCTTTAGTTCATCAAAAAAAGATAGAATACCTTATTTGTTTTTGTTATTTTTACTGACCCCTGTAATCGTCTTTTCACACCCAGGAACCCCAGTATTCTTGATTCTTATTTTGGGTTCGATATTGTTTTTATGTAAAAGAGTCAGGAGTTTAGAGTTTTATTCCGTTTTCCTATTCCTGATCTTAATTTTTGTAACTTATACTTATTATCAATCGATTTATATCGAGTTTTACAATACCTACATAAGCCGCTTTTTTAACATTCTACAATCTGGTGAATTCTCTGGCACTACACAAAGACTCGTTACGACTCTTCCAAGCAGAACAATATTTCTAGCTAGTAGAATAGTAATTACAGTTTTCTCTTTCATCATAGGATCAATGGGCATTTTTATCCTTCGTAAAAAGAAACATAAAGCCGAATCAAGTTTATTCATCGGTTGGATATTTTCTATGTTGTTCTTCACTGTTTTTGTGAGTGTAGGTCTAAAAGGAGAATTTTATGAGAGATTAGTTCTGATTTCATCCTTACCTCTTGCGGCTGTTGGAGCATATTTTTTAAGAGAAGTAAAAGTCTCTGGGATAATAATTCTGATCATTCTGTTGTTCTTGACACCATTATATTTTGTCGCTAAATATGGGAATGAAGGATTTGAGAGTATATCACTGGAGAAACTAAGGGTTGAATGTTTCTCTGATAACTTTTATGATAATTGCGATGAAAAACAAGAAATCATAGAGTTTGAGTTCGGTTATAACTTTGATGTTTTCGATACCCCTCTTTTAACAGTCTCGAGGGAGAGTATATTATCAACTTCTATTTATCAAGGTATGAGTCAACAAGATGTAAAAGATAAATTGGAAACCATTTTTTCAGACGGAAAATTTGATAAGATTTATTCAAGCGATAATGCGGCAGTCTACAAATAGGATATTAAATCCTATCAACCCAGAAATAAATTTCATTTTTTTCTTGAGTCATCAACGAGGATACTACAATTTCTATTTTATACGATCCCTCGGTTGTTAGTGTAACATTGAAACTGGAAACTAACTCTTCGTTTGGTTTAAGATTGAAGATTTTAGTTTCAGTCAGGTTTGAGTCGACTGATAAAGTTACGTCAAAATCTTGCGCCTCAGCATAATGTGATTTTATTACAAAATCAACTGTGAAGTTCTGTTGACTTACGTTTTTCGGATAATTTAACCAATAAACTTCTACAAACTCTTCTTTTGACGGCTGAACAGACGAGATATAGATTGTCAGGGATAGAATGATTAAAGTGAGGATTAAACTCAAATAAAATGTTCTGTCATTTCCTTTCATATTCCCACTCGATGTAGTTTTTTTGTCAATAATACATTTTTAAAGAGATTTAACAGGCCCAGGATTAAGCTCAGAATTATAACCGGATGTAAGATATTTAAAACACTTATCTCAGATCCAGAGAAGTGTACACTCATAGCAAATAAAATAAATACACTAATGCTTGTTGCCATACTTAACACAAGAATTTCAGGAATCTCAAAATTTTTATTGAATAGTATGTTTACAATAGAATAACCTGGTAAGAAAAACATGATAATTAGGGTTAATATACCGTTTGTTAAAGAATAATCTGGAGTAAAATTTAAAGAAAACAAGAGGAAAAAGGGCAATCCAATAACAAAAAAGAATTTAATTAAACCCCAAAATGTTGTATCTTTTTTTCCCATACTATCGTAGTAGAGATAAGAAGTGAGATTTAAATATCCTATACATCTCTTAACTACGATTTTCTATCTTATAGAAAAACAAATGAATTTAAATCTCACCTTCTATTGCTCATTAGAAACCATATCATGTTCATCAAACAACAAAATAACCAAAGAGACCCTTAGAAACCAAAGACAAAAAAAATGTCAT
>JABAOC010003726.1_pt2 | contig 42090 bp, 30 predicted proteins | sample 7062161 | NCBI WGS metagenome assembly JABAOC01 (sample SAMN14538625, study PRJNA623070) | marine sediment metagenome | biome: marine biome [ENVO:00000428]; feature: marine pelagic biome [ENVO:01000023]; material: deep marine sediment [ENVO:00002113] | place: India: Gulf of Khambhat ... | reverse complement strand
GGAATCCCACTTTACCTTTCACTGAGAAATATTTTTCGCCCTCTCCGTTTACGAGGTACACATGATCGCTCGCTTCACTTCGAGCAACATCGATATATTTCCGCAATTCGATATACCCTTCCGTTCCCAAAATAAAAGTGCGTCCATCGCCCCAAGTACGCAATCCATCGGGTGTGAACCAGTCGACTCGAAAATAGTTTGTAGCAGCGTTGTCAGCAACGAGGCTGGCTTCTCCAAAATCTTCCAGTTCGGGATATTCAGGATGATTGTAATTCGCCACACGACTGCTCACTACTTTTGCGTCCTTTGCACCTGTATAAAATAAAAATTGTTCGATCTGATGACTACCTATATCGATTAAAATACCGCCATATTTTTCTTTTTTGAAAAACCATTCGGGACGCAAATCGGCATGTAACCGATGAGGACCCAGACCGATTATCTGAATGACTTGTCCGATTACGCCCTGTTCGATGAGTTGACCTGCAAAAACAGCGCTTTCATTAGAAACTCGTTCACTGTAACAAACTGCCCAGATTCTTCCAGTTTCCTGAACCTTCTTCTGAGCTTCCTCCAGTTGGGCTAAAGTCGTAAAAGGTGCTTTATCTGTGAAAAAATCTTTTTCATGATCCAATACCCGAAGACCAAGTGGCCCTCGTTCGGAAGGAACATGGGCAGTGGCAACAAGCTTGATCTGTTTATCCTCTAAAATTTCTGCTTCGCATGAAACAGGTTTTGTATCGGTAAACTGTTTTCTAAATTGATCGACTTTTTTCGAGTCCAGGTCATACACTTTTGCAACCGTTGCGCCCGCATTTTCCAAACTCTGACACATACCATAAATATGTCCATGTTCCATCCCAATTACCCCAATAGGGAATTCACCCTTTTCGCACACCTTTTCGACATAAGCTTCAGGCGCATAGTTCATTCCGTCTCGCATTTCGTCCACTCCAAGTTATATTATTTAGTTCTAACATCCACCTTTCTTTGTAGCTATTAGATAAAACAAAAATATGACAGACAAAGTTAGAAATTTAAAGTTTGAAGTCTAAAATTATACTATTAGGCAAAACAATAAATATAACAAACCTTGATAAAAATGGCAAATTATTAATAACAGAATCATTAGGGTCAAAATCATTTTAATTTCTTAATTATTTTGTCAATACATGATTAAAGCATGATAATCTGCCCTTCCTTTGATGATCGATAAATCGCCAGGACTATTTCAAGTGCCTTTCTGCCCTCAATACCATTCACCATAGGCTCTCGATTTTTACGAATGGCATCTATCATATCTTGATATTGTGCCATGTGCCCCTCAATGCTAATCGCCATTGGATCGGAAGCTCCACCAGTTCTTCTAGCTTCAACTAGTCGCTCTGGTTTCTCTTTCATCTCCTGAATGTCCCAGGTTTTAATTTTTCCGCCCTCTAAAATCACGGTTCCTTTCTCCCCGTGAATTTCCAACCGTTCAGGGAATCCTGGATAAATACTTGTGGAGCCCTCAATTATTCCAATTGCATTATTTTTAAAAGTGATTATAGCGATCCCAAGATCCTCACCCTCAATTTTATGCATAAATGTACCTATCTTACCATAAACAGTTTTGATTGGACCCATAATCCACTGCAACAGATCTATCGTATGAATCGATTGATTGATTAGAGCCCCACCGCCATCTCCTTTTATTGTGCCACGCCAGCCGCCTTTATCATAATATTCCTGTGTGCGGTGCCATTTAACATAAGCATCGCCTAAAATCAATTTGCCCAGGACACCATCCTGGACAGCCTTTCTTAGGATCTGTACTGCTTTGGCAAATCGATTTTGAAAAATCACGGCTAATTTTACATTGGCTTTTTGACATGTATCGATAATTTTATCCGCCCGATTAAGGGTAATCTCAATTGGCTTTTCCACGATGACATGCTTGCCAACCTCAGCCGAAGCAATGGCAGGCTCCAGATGCATACCGTTTGGCGTACAGATGCTGACGACGTCAATATCATCTCGCTTCACCAAATTTATGAAATCGGTATAATACGGAACGTCATATTCTTGCGATGCTTTTTTTGCTTTTTGTTCGGATCGACTACAAACAGCAATAAGCTCGCTGCCTTCTAATTGTTGAATGCATTCGGCGTGAATGGTGGAGACATTCCCGATCCCGATAATTCCAAAGCCAAGTTTTTCTGGCATAATAATCCTTTCGTTAGAATCTATTTTGATAATTGAATATTGGAATTTAGAATTTCTTCAACTTTTTTTCTGGTATCAATTATGCCCCTCATATATCTGATATACTGTGGAAAAGCAATCTCTGGATCAAGCAATTCAGGATGCCATCTCTTTTCCCATTCTAAGGACAAATACCCATTATAACCGCCTTTTTTCAAAACCTCATAAATTTGTCGATGCGGCAGATCACCTTCCCCCATCAAACAGGGCTCAAATCCCATTACCGTATCAATGACGATTTTTGAGTCTTTCCAGTGGGTGTGATAAATCCATTTACCAATCTTTTGCCAGGTTTCAACAGGATATTCTCCAATAAACATAAACGGATGGTTCACATCCCATAAAATACCTACCTTGTCAGAATTAACTTTTTCCATTAATGCCTTAAAATGATCGCAACTCATCCAATCGTCGTGAGTTTCGATCACGATTTTTACTTTGTAATCTTTAATAGCGTCGATCATTTTTTCTATTGTAACAGCAGCCTTATCAATTGCTTCGTCCCAGGAACGATCCCCAATTTCACCGCCAAAGATTCTAATATATGGCGTTTCAAAAACCTCACACAAGTCAGCATATCGTTTCAATTCTTCAAGATATTCTGGTTCTTTTTTCTGATAACAGGTTGACATGAAAATCGAACTGGAAAAACAGCAAACTTCAATCTCTGCATCATTGAATTTTTTGAGGGTGTCTTTAGCTTGAGCAGTGAATTCTGGGAGAGTCGTTACATCTAACTCTTGAAGTAATCCACGAATCTCGATACCATCATACCCGAATTCAACAGCTTTCTGAATGATTGTATCTAAATTCCAATTTGGACAACCGAGGGTAGAATAGGATAATTTCATTTCTTTGTTGTTGCTCCCTAATAAGTCTTTGTTAGTTTAGTGTAATAAACTATACCATAAAAAGTGCTTGATATTTCAGAAGTAATGCTCTAAGATATTATTTTTTCTTTTAGAATCAAGAAATTTATTTATTTCTATAATCCTAATAAGCATTGCATATTCTTTCCCAAAATCAACTCTTTTTGCTCCTGCAAGATTTTTAATCGATTGACTTTTTCGATGTTCTTTTTCAAATTATCAATCCCATAAGGGGTATCCGAGCCTAACATCACATGATCGGCGCCAAATAGATCGATCGCTTTCATGATCCTGTTTTCAGAGGTCATTCGAGCAGGCGAAATGTCAAAATAAACGTTCTGAATCTTTAAATCTGCTTTTTCAAAAATTTCCAGACCAATCAAATGAGCGACAACAAAATTCGTTTTCGAATTATCCTTAGCAAATTTCAAAAATCTTACCACATCTGCTTTCATATAAAGATGAATAAAGAGCGGTATATTCTTTTCTCTGGCAAATTCTGCAACGCGATACATCATCCAGGAATCAGAATCAAAACTGTCAATGCATTGATGCATTTTGATTCCTTTAAAGTTCCACTTACGATATTTATCCTCAAGTTCTTCAATAACATTTGATATATTTGGATTCATCCAGAAAAATTGGATGATTCTGTCAGGATATTGCCTTGATAGCTTGTAAACGAATTCATTCCGAGCTAATAAATTTTTCTTGAGTATCGCGGGTGATGTTAAAATCCTGATGAATTTATTTGTCTTCAACACAACATCACGACTTGGAAACAGTCTGGCTAATTCTGGAAAATTATAATCTCTGTCATCATTAATTTGTCCAGGAGTTAAGACGACTTTATCCACTTTCAATTCGTCCAAAATTTTAATAATTCTATCACAACTGAAAAATATGCCACACGAGTGAGCGTGACCATCAATAACCATTCTCCTACTCCCAGTTGTCAGTCTCTACGATGCAAATTCCTTCAGGATAGGATCTATAATTTTAAGTTACGTTTTCATTTCCATCGTTTATAAATATAGGACCGGATTCACAAAATTTAACCAGATCAACAGGATTATTATTTTTAAATTTCAAATTGCAATTATTATCCAGTTGATTCAATAAATCATGACGATCCTGTCTCGTATCATTTTCCTCTTCGATAATTTTAATGGTTTCAATCAAAGCGACGATTGAAAGGGCTTTGCTGGCGGAGGTCGAAATACAAGATTATTGGTTAGTGCCGTCATGAATTCTTTTCTACTGACTAACGTTGCAATCAGCATGCCATTTGCCATGCCCTAAATAATAACTGCTAAATCTGGAACAACGCCATCTTTCTTCTGAGCGTTTCCGATTACCCATCTAAATCCAGTAATATTTGGATTTCATAAGAAGTTTTGCAGAAGTTAAAAAACATATAAATTAATTTTCTTAATGCGATTCAGGAATCTTGGTATAATCGATTTCTGATCCTAAAAGACTATGAGGAATCAGATATACAACAAGCATCAAAATCGCTGCAAAAATAATCCAGCCTCGGCCGTCTCTTCCTTTCCGATTTTTAAACCAGGCCCATATCCAACCAAGCATAGCTATTAAAGTCTTATTATCAGTCAGGTCGATTCCAAAAGGGACGCCAGTCCAAAGGGCTCCAAAAGCATATTTTTGTACCAATGGTCCTAAAATTAGCCCCCCAATAAAGAAAAGACCAATTGTCCAGAGCATATATTTATAGGCATTACCTCGAGCATCCAGTGCCTCTAAAGCTGTTCGATTGGAAAGTAACATTGCTATGAACACAAAAAGCACATGAGGAATCAATATCGCGGCCGGGACACTTCCTTTGTATCGTAAAATTACTGGTTTATTTTTAGTTAATGATACCTTTTGACTATCGTTTTCTAGGTAGACATAATATATTAGTTTACCTGCAGGAGGTTGTTGGGGAAGATAGGCTACCAACTTATTACCTTCTCGCTGAAGAGGGACTTTTGTCCAGTTGTCATTAGACTTATAACGCTTATATTGAACATAGCCACCAGTCGTCGTATCCGGCACTTTGATATTTACAGGTACATCTTTATCTACGGTCTCGCTGCGCAATAGTTTGAATGAGATAGTTTCGTTACCTATGAGCCCCTTACCTTTGAGCGGATAAGTCGGACCGGTCATCCTTTGATATAATGCTGAAGCAATTGTGACAATAAGAGCTAAAAGCCAGAGAATTATTTTATGATGCGCAATTCGTAAGTTGATTGATTTTGTGTTTGTCATTTGGTTATCGTCCTTTTTAAAAATATAAGTACAAAGAAAAGGTGATTTAATTTCCATATATTTAAACAATTTTCTTTTAAATGTCAAGATAATTTAACTTTTTAAAAAAAGTCCTATGAATTTTAATCATCAATCATTATATTGTAACCATATCAAAACAAATAGGTTAATATTAATAAATATTAGTATTTTTACTTTAAAATACAAAACATCTCACTGGGAAGTTTGAAAAATGCAGCAGATTAAATATATTGATTGTTTTGCATCAGTAGATAGATGGTCTGGTAAAGACTCCGAAGCGCCTTGGACTGTTGAAAAAATGTTATCGGACATGGAAAGATGCAGAATTCATGGGGCACTTGTTTATTCCAATTTTGCTAAGGAACTGCAGCCTTCTGTTGGAAACAGATTGGTCTCTGAGCTTTGTAGAAAAAATCCCCGATTGATACCTTGTTGGGTGGCCCTTCCTCATCATTGCAATGAAATGTCTGAGGGAGCTAAATTCGTGCAAGAAATGCTGGATAATGGAGTCAAGGCCGTTAAGCTATTTCCCAAAATGCACCGGTACTTGCTTAATGAACGGACAATTGGCTCGTTGTTAGGTGCACTTCAAGAAATAGGATTGCCTGTGTTGATTGATCGGGGTGAACATGAACCATCCGTTCAACAAATAGACTGGGAGGAAATTGGACCCCTTTGTACGAAGTATCCCAAATTGAACGTTATTCTTCACGGCGTTCGGTGGGAAGCCACTCGTTATTTACTTCCTTTGCTGCAACAGTTTCCAAATCTATACTTTGAATTTTCAAACCATCAAGGTAATCGTATCATTGAATTTTTGGTGGAAAAAATCGGTTTGGATCAATTATTATTTGGGACACAAATGATGGAGAAAAGTCCCGGCGCGGCCAAGGCCTTCATCGACTATGCCAATATTGGTGATGAGCATCGTAGAAAGATTGCGGGTGAGAATCTAATCCGTCTTTTGAAGCTTGAAAATATTCCTTCAGATTATCCAGATGATCACACAGAAGACATCATTTTGCAAAAGGCTCGTAAAGCGGAACCAATCGATGACATGGAGGTTATTGATGCTCATGCTCATATTTCAGAAAAGGGACATTCTGACAATATTATCGCATTTATGCCGAATTCAGATGCAGCAGGTGTTGTTGAACGAAATCGTCGCATTGGCGTGGATATTACCTGCGTCAGTTCGTGGATAGGCATCTGGACTGATTATAAGAGAGGTAACCAAATCACTCATCAGGCTATCGTTGATTTTCCACAAAATATCATCGGTTATGCAACTTTAGATCCAAATGATGTACAAGATTGGTCTGCTGAATTAAAACGTTGTTATGAAGATTACAGCTTGAAAGGAATTAAACCCTATTTTCCGAGAAATAGGATACCTTACAATAGTTCGAAATATGAGCCATGGTTTAAGTATGGACATGATTATCACTTATTCGCCTTAATGCATTTTTCCGACAATTTTATGGCTGAAATGGAAGAACTCGCTTCCAAATATCCAGAAATTTCCTTTTTATTAGCTCATTCGGGGATGACCTATGAAACAATGAAAAAGCATGTTGAACTGGCGAGGAAATTTAAAAATGTTTTTTGTGAAATCACATACACCTCTGTGACCAATGCCGTTATCGAGCACATGGTTAGAGAAATTGGCTCAGAAAAGGTCATTTATGGTTCTGATACAGCCATGCGAGATCCGATTCCTCAGTTTGGGTGGTTGGCTTACGCAGATATTTCTGAATCTGATAAAAGGAATATTTTAGGTAGAAACATGCGCAAAATTATTGATCGGTGTTTTTCTAAATGAACATTCTCGTAATCCTTAAAGAAAAACATTTTCCTAGTATTATTATCGATAGGGCAAAAGGCAAAACTTGAATCATTCAGAAATGTAATTTATCGTCCTGATCTAAATGAGGAAACATCTGAAATAGAATATGCTGCTGCTTTAAAAGAATCAAAAGCAGAGATCGTGATGTCGCGCTAGGGCTCGCCGCTTTTAACCTATAAAATTTATAAAGAAAATCCTCAGCCTAAATACCTATGTCACATCGCTGGTGAGGTTCGTCATTACGTTGAACTCGAAGCCATTAAAGGGTGGTGGATAGTGATAAATTGGGGAAATGTAATTGCAAGAGGTATGGCAAAAGGGATGCTCATGATGATTCTTTCTGCACTCAGAAGGACAACCTATTTTCAAATGGAAATGCATATCAAAAGAGGTTGGACGGGAAAGAACCAGTCAGAAGGTTTATTATTGCAGCGAGTGGGGCTTCTTGGATTGAGGGCCATTGCTCGATAACGGGTAAAACTTTTACAACCTTTCGACTGCAAAGTGTTTGCTTACGATCCTATTTACTCAAAAAAAATACTTTGTCTATTTGCATTTGATAAATATTAATATTAATGCATCATAATCAGTTAAAGAAATAGTATCTTTCTTCATCGAAATATACTCCATATTTTTATAGGAAATTTTGTTTAACATGTCGCTCTAACTTGATTAAGAATAAATTCCTTTATCAATCGATGTGGCTTTTATCCTTTTTAATCCCTCATCATAACTCAATAATTTTACCTTCAAAATTCGTTTAGCGAAATCATTAGCCAGAGAAATATCCCTGGGACGAAACGCCGTTGCTGCAAAATCAAACATAGATCCTTTAACAATATTTTGAGATGGCAATTCTAAAATTTTACAAGCTTTTAATCCGAATTCCCAGCGACTTATCCGTTCATTTCCGCTTAGATGGATGATACCGACAAAATCATTTTCTGCCAATTCAAGGAGTGCTTCTGCCAGATTATTCACCAAAATCGGACTACGATACTGATCATGAAAGAGCGTAATTGACTCCCCATTTTTTAATTTTTCAATCATCTTCTCAAAAAAACTGGTCTGTCTGGTGATCCCAATTCCATAGACTAAAGCCACCCGAGCAATAACATAATCCGAATGATTTCCTTTAATATACTCCTCTGCAGCGACTTTAGTTTGTGAATAAAAACTAATCGGATTTGGCTGATCTATTTCTTTATAATTCCCCCTCGCTCCATCAAATACCATATCAGTCGAAGTGAAAATAATGCGAACTTCACTTTGTTGTGCCCATCTTGCTAATTCGTTGGTCGCTTTTATATTGACCATTATGGCAGCATCGAGATCTTCTTCGCAGATGTCTGGATTGGCAATTGCAGCGGTGTGAATGATGACATCTGGAGCGATATCATTTAATAAAGTATCGATTTGGGAAACCTGCGAGAGGTCGAATTGATGAGCATAAATATTTTTTATCTGAAGAGGGGTCTTATTAAAAAGAGCATGAACTTCATGATTTTTTTGAGCCAGTTTAACTAGGTAGCCACCGACAAAGCCACTAGCACCAGTAATTAAAATTCTATTCATCAACTTTCCATTTTTTAACGGATTTCTACCTTCGATCCGCCCAAGCGAATCTCCACCCATTCGCAATTGGCGTCAACCTAAGGCAGTACATGTCATTCCGAACGACCGGAGGGAGTGAAGACTCTTTGACCACTTGTCGATCACGCCAGAGGCGGATTCGCCTGGGCGAAAAGAAGTGAGACATAGGGCGTTTTCAATATGACTTGTGTTTATTGGATTTAAACACACCCAGTGTTTTTCGGACAAGGGGGTGCATCTTTCTCAGACAGACACTATTTAATAACCGAGAATGTTTCCTTTTTTTCAGCTCCAAAACCAGTTAACAAATCAGTTGCCTTAAGAATGATCATAATTTTACCGGTCATATTGGGATCAAGTATAATATTCTGATATTGCAATTCCGAAGAAGCATTACCAACATATTCATATCCAGCGGTTACTTCTCCGCTTTTTTTCATTAATTTAAGGTTCGTCAATAACTTTTTAATTGACGAAAATGATTGAGAATCTTTCCCGATACGGTATTCGATTCTAAAATGTGTTTCTCCTGCTTGATTTTTAGTCAGATTGTAAATTTCATAATAAATAACAACAGGCTGTCCAATTTGATAAACTCGAAGCGGATTGGGGCTAAATTTAAAATCTGATCGAGATGGTAGGACATTTAGATGTGGGGGTTTTAAATGATTGGCAAAGAGAATATCACTGATCTGAAATTGATTATAAAAAAATGTATCAACCTGAAAATCATGAAAAATTCTTGATCGTTTCCCCGTTTTTTCATCCTGAAACTCTAATGCAAAATGATAACTCCCTGGATTTAACTCGATTGGTACATGATTACTGTAATATGATTTTAAATTTAATTTTGAAAGATCATCAGACCTGAATGATATTTCCTTTTTCTTTTTAACAACTGGATTCCAGAAATCATCAAATAAAAATATTCCCTGTAATACTTTAAAATTCTCATTTTCAAAACCAGTTGGATTAATCTCATCTGCAGGAATGCTAAAACAACATTCTAATTCAGTCTTCCCATTCTGTCCCATAAAAGCCACGATATCGTAGGGAACGTCGAAAAACTGTGAGTCAGGGATGAGCTTGTAATAATCAGGCAAATCCTTTATCATTCTATTGTATATGTCCTTATAATCAGTCTCAGATATATCCCCCCAGGCAAAAGTGTAATTATCTGATAAATACCTGTCTTCGAAAATGAAATGGAAATCAGGATAGAACCAGATTTCTTTGGAATGATGTAATGGATTTCTACCTTGTCCAATAAATTCTCCAATATAGGGTCTGGTACGATACTTATAATCTGGTTTTCCATATCGAATATATACCTTTCCCCTATCCATCTGCCAACCTTCTATATTTTTCTCAGGTCTGGAAAAGCGCAAATTCGCATAGGCAACTCGGCTGAAATGCTCCAATTCCCGTTCATTCACATCAGTTAAATAGAATGGATCTTTACTCGTCCAAAAGCTCTTATGTAGTAAACTCTTTTCTGAATCTGCAATTAACTCGGACTGCTTTCTTTGCTCAGGTGTTAATATGGTAGCTATCGATTCCAACGCCTCTTTTTCTGAAGGACTCATTAATTGTTTTGCCAATTGATACTCACTCGCAGCCTGTCTAAATTTCCCAACATTTTGATAAGCGAATCCAAGAAAAAGATGACAATTTTTATCATCAGGAATTATTTTTACTGCACTTTCCAGCAACTGAATCATTTCATCATAGTTATCGAATTCATAATAAATCAGAGCCAGTCGATAGTAAGCATCACTGAATTTTGGATTTACAGCAACAGCTTTTTTGTAGTAATCAGTAGCTTCTTCTTTCAATTTTTGGGCAAAAGAATCCATAAAAATGATACCATCACTACCAGGTTCCACACTGATCATATCCTGATAATGAAGCATCTCTTTTTCCTTCAATAAAGCCAAATGATAATAAGCCCAAAAATTCTTTGGGTCTAATTTCACAATATTTTTAAATAGTCGCCCTGCAGTGTTGGTGAAGCCCTTTTTGATATTTAAAATTGCATCATTAAAAAGAAACTCGACATTTTTCGGTTCCAACCTTAGGGCTTTTTCCAGTTCAATCGTAGCTCTGAAACGACCATATACGGTCCCTTCATCCATATAAATTAGAGCCAATTGGTTGTAAGCTTTAGCTAATTTTTTATATAATCTTAAAGCAGTTTTTAGTTTTTTAATAGCTAATTCGCTTTCTCCTTTTTCACAATGTATTAAAGCCTGTTGATAATAATTCTCAGCCTCGATTGTCTTATTTTTATCAATAGCAAAAATCGAAAGATTCGGGAGAAGATACAATAAAACCAAAAGTGCAAAAATTTTTATTGCATTTTTTATTTTAATCATGGTAGTCGATTTTTTTGTTAAAAAAAATCTCTGTCATAAAATTCATGACAGAGATTTTTTTAATTTTACTATTTTCAATCAACGAATTAAAATCGAATTGACATGGTAGCAAAAAATTTATCGATATTAATTTGTTCATCGACTGAAGGCAGTTCTTCTGGGAAATCCGATCCTTCTCTCTTCCACCATCCGTGTACCCATGAGAAATCGATTTTCACTTGCTTGTCTAAAAGAATACCGCCACCGAATGTTATATAGTTGCGATCAGATTTGGGCGAAGCCTGTTTTAAGGGTGATGGTTGTCGTATTAAACCTGCCCTTAACTGTGTATTTATTAGGGGAACTGTAAATTCACCGCCCAGTCGATAGGTAGTTGTAGCTTCAAAATCTTGTTTAAAATTGATATTCTTTTGAAATTCTTCTCCAATTGGCGGCTCAGATGTATATCTCGTTTGCGACCAATCATTGTACTCTACATCTGCAGAAAGCACGATATTTGGCAGAAGTGTGAATGCTGCTCCAGCAGCGAAAACAAACGGAGCTCTCAAACCATAATCCCATGAGGCGTTTTCACTTTCTTCATAACTTTCATCTGGAAAATCTGGATCTCCGGTTTGTTCCACTTTTTCTGTCCAGTTTTCCTTGGCATCTAATGAAACAGGAGTAGAAATTGTTGCCCCAAATCGCATAAATTGAGTAAATTTATAAAGAGCAGCGAGTTTAAAATTAACAGCTTGATATTTCGTAATAATCTGCTGAGCATAATTAAAATCATTAAAAGTATATATATTCTCCACATCTTCTTCAAAATAATCAAATGTATAATCATCCTTGCCTCGCCATAAATTTAGGGCAGCTCCTATCGAAAGATTTTTTGTCACCTCCATCGCTCCAGCAAAAACCCAGTTGTTTAATCCGCCTTCTTCAATCTCTGTATAGGTTTGTTGAACGTCCAAAGTATCAACATAATGGGTGAACGAAAATCCAGCATCAAAACTCCTAACTTGGTTATAACCAATAGCAAAAACAAGACTTCCCCTATAAGTTGGAATCGGAAAAGCAAATCCAATGGAATTCAGCTTTGTTTTCGACGTTTTATCAGTATTAGAAATATTTAGAAAACTCGCTTCATTCGTATATTGCAAATGCGACAGCGAAGTGAACAACTCCATTCGTCTAAGCTGGGTTAAGCCTGCTGGGTTCCATAATGTGGCTGAATAATCATCTGAAATTGCCAGGTAGGCGCTTCCCATCGAAAGTGCTCGTCCTCCTACTCCTGAAGCATGTCCCAGAAAAAAAGCTTCAGTTTGAGCATAATTTTTAGGGACGAGGAACAAACACAATATGACCAGATTTGTTATGACCCACTTCTTCATTTTATTCTCCACAAAATAGTCAAAAATTACTTTTTACTGCTCTTCGATGATCCTGAACTTTTTGAGCTACTACTTCGACTACTTCTACTGGGGCTCGAACGCGTCGTGGATCGCGAACTACTGCTGCTGCGTGGTTTATAAGATCGCGTAGATGGTTTGCTTATCCGTGTATTACTTGAGCGAGACCGAGATCCTGAATAATTCTGATCCGATCTTCGAGGGCTTGAAAAACTTTTTTTCGAAGTACTTGGTTTACTTTTTGCTCCTACCTGTTCAATTATTTTAGGTTGGCTATATGATTTCGATGATCGAGGAGGTTTTTTAACAGTCTTAGGCTGACGAACATTGGAATGCTTATTAGTTAAAGTCCTTGAACGATCATTATCTATCACCTTTGGAATTTTCGTTCCAGATCTCAAACGACGACTTACCATTTCCTTAACTGTACGTTGATTTCGGTCAGGTGATGATGATCCATCTCTAACACTTGGTGTTGATAGGGTTGTACCAGCTCGTTCAACGCGGCTGGGACTTGCCAGCGAACGTTGAGAATCGATCCGCTTTTCGCGCTCAACAGTCCTAATTGATCGTCGCGTAAAAGGTCGCCTTCCAAAGTTCCTTTTGGAATACTTCGTATAATATCCGTTATCATAGTAGTATGAATCATAATATCGTGGATATCCTCCCCACCCATAATTATGATAATATAATCCTACATACCACCCAGGCATCCACCAGTGTCCGTATGGATCCCACCAATAGTGAGGATATGGCCCCATATACCTCCAATAATATGGAAAGTAATCCCAATAATCATAGTATCCCCCCCAGTAAGAAGGAAAGTAATTGTTGATGTAAACATCTTGTTTCTCTTCAGTTAGAGTTCCTTCGTCCTGATAATATTCATCAACCTCTTCATATTCTGATTTTTTGTAGTATTCATCTTCAGTATCCACCCGGGGCCGAGAAAGCTGTGTGTAACAGCCGGGCAGAATAAAACTGATAATTAAAATAAGAGTGATCCCCAAGATCGTTGATTTTAATGACCGTAACATCAGCCTCACCTCTTTCAATTAAAAATATTAAAATTTCTTGTGATTTAAATAATAAATTCAGTTTTGTTTAATAAAAGGTTAGAACGCTGAGGTACTATTTTTTTCTCTGCTACTATTTTAGACGTTTGAAATTTTAAAAAGTTCATAGGAATTTTGTGAGGGAGAAATATTTCTTTATTTATAGGAGCATCAAAACAAATACTTCGTGCCTACTTTTTTTGTAACTCTCTGATCTGATGATAAATTTGTTTTGTTTCATTTAAATACTGCGGTCCCAACTTTTTTAAAGCACCTAACTTAATTTCGAGGGCAGATAGTCTTTCAGCATCTGTTAAATCAGATTGAGTTTGTAAAACACTTTCAATAATTTCAAGTGATGTCTGAGGATCATGTTTATTCAATTTTGCTAATTCTAACTGACATTTGTAATTACCATACCAATTAATCTTTGCACCTTGTTCTAGATATTGTTGAGCTTTTTTATAGTCAGCCTTCTGAATATAATCCATCCCCAGATGAAAATGCATAACACCACAATCGGTTACATATTTATTATAAGTAGGAAGTAAATGAGGAGGATAATAAGAAATCTTTTCATTCTTTTTAACGACATTTAATAACCTATTACATGCTTGCTCTTTCTTACCTAGATATTTAAATTCTAAACTAGCGATACGCCATTCAATCTCATCAAGCGCGAATTGATCTGATAATTGATTTTTTAAAGCCACAAACTTTGAAACTGATTCAGAATATTTTCCCTCTTTTATTAATTGTATTATCTGGCTTTTTTGCTCCGCTGCTTGAATGTTTCCATTATCCCAATTTAACCAATCTTCAAATCTTTCCACTATTTTCCTGTTTTTATCTGATGAGACTATCTTTTTTGCCCTTTTTATAGTTGCTAATGCTTCTTTAGCTTTATACATTCGAGCTAAACAGACGGCTTGAGAATATAAATATGTGAAATAGAGGTCTTTCTTACTTGAATCTTTCAGGGAATTCTGGTAATGACTGTTATTACTAAAAAACGATGTAGTAGCCAACAATACTTTCTCTGCCTGACGATAATTTTTTAATGCCTGGCCCCACTTCTTTAAATTAAAATAACATTCGCCCAAATTGTAAAATAAAAAATGTTCTCCTTTTTCATAATTTACTATATCGCTGAATGTATTTGAACCCTTCTCATAATATATTTCAGGATTTTCAATCTTAGCCCATAACACATAGGTTTGTGCCAAACCTTCCTTGGTACTCCAAGGAAATGGATTTAGTTTAATAGATTGTAAAAAATTCTTCTCTGAATTTTGTAAATTGTCCCTTGTTTTCTTTATTAGATCACTTGATTGGGCTAGAACATTTGTGTTACTATCTGAATAATCAATGGAAAATAATTGAGCGCTATCACCTACTATTTGTTTTAATTCCTTCCAAATTGAATCAGCTTGATCTAAATAGCTATGCGCTTTTTTAGCTAACTTTTTTGCTTTTTGTTCACTTGAAAAATCAACGAACAAATATTGCATAATTGAATCGGATCTTGCCACAATCAGGCTATCGACTCCGATAGGCTGTTCAAAATCTTTATTAAAAACAGGTGTTAAATGCAGATTGTATTTTGTAGTATTACATGAGATTGAAATTACTATAATCAATACAAATAAAGCAACCAATAATTTTTTTGTAAAAACCTTCATCTTCAATTTTCTATGAATTGTTCGTTGCTGGATAAATTATCATAATACTTTTGTGCGATTTCAAATTCCCCCTTCCGTCTATAAGAAACAGCTAACATCTCGTAAACTTTTTCAGTTAACTTTTCAGTTAATTGATCAGAACATGCTAATGCTTTCTCACAATTAAGTATTGTCTCTTCTGGATTTTGATGTGATAAAACCGCCAAATAAAAATAGCTTTCAGCCTTATGTTCCCAATTGAATTTTGAAGCCTGATTTAAATAAATATAGGATAGACGATACTTATTTTGGTTAAAATATTCAAGGCCTAAAGAATAGCACATTGCTGCATAATCTTTTAAATAAACTGTATTCAAAGAATACGAATAATTCTTTTTTTGAATATTTTGGATAGTTTGGAATAAACGATTAATAGCTTCTTTTTTCTTCCCTAAACAATTAAACTCAATTGAGGCAATTTTCCAATTTATTTCGCTTTTTGCTTTTTGAGTCTTTAATACCCTATAAAGATCTAAATATCCTGACCTCGCTTTTTTATAATCACCTAGATTTTCTAATTTTAAAATTTCATCTCTGAACTCAGCAGCCCGAATATTTCCTCCATCCCAATTAATCCAATCAATATAATCTTGAAGTTGTTTTTTTGTTTCAATAGAATTATTGAGTTCTATTCCTTTAGTTAAATAATAAATCGCTTTTTCTGAATCATATAATCTGGCCTTTGCTTCCCCCTGTCCACGAAGATAATAAACCCAACGCATTGTATCAATTGAGGAATATACCATATTATTGTTCTCATATTTAAAACCTGAGACAATTTTCAGGACAACTTCTGCTTCATGAAAATATCGATAACATTGGGCCCATTCGTTTAGTGCATAATAACATTCTGCTAATTTTTCATAAATATACGGATTACTCTTATCCACCAATAGAAAATTATTCAACTCTTCAATTGACTGTGCAAAATAAACTGTATCCTGAGTAATTTCACCCAGTTTCATTAATATTTTTATTAATAAACTTCGAATATCAAGATCGAAAGGATTGAAATGTTTGGCTTGATTTACCTCGTATTCTCCTGTACTTAAAATTAATTGACAAATCTCCTTTAGTTTATTAAAATTGAACTCATTTGCAATTTTAATTAGTTGAAAAACAGTATCATGCTCCTGTCTCCAAGTCGTATAAATATGAACAGTAATGGAATCTTGGCCCGGTTTTTCCTGGAAAATCCTCCACAGAGAATCTGCAATCTGAAAAGAATTCAGGCCTTTATCATACCAAAATTTCGCCTCATTACGCCTATTAAAATTAACTATCATTTGATCAGACAATTGGATGGCATTTCTGGCGACTGAACTATCTATTCCCGGTAGAGAAAAATTCTCTATCGAGTGATAATTAAATACCGGAGTATTTTTTACAAACTTATCTGTAGCGCAAGAATAAATGATCAAAAGGCTTAATAGAAGAATATTTAATTTGAAATTCATCCCTATCCCATCGTATAATTAGCAACTTTATGAAACCACTTTGTTGCATTTTCAAACATACCCAACTTTTTATAGGCCAGATAAATAAGATGATACAAACTGTTTCGTTCCTCTTTCGATAAATGATCTTCATAAATTAACGCTTGATTTGCAAACTTCAGCACAGAATTATTATCCAGAGAAGAAAGTTTTGCTAATTGAAGATAGCTTTTCCCAATCTGGCGCCACCAGAACTTAACAGATTGAAAGAAATAAATAAAGGCCTTTTTATCATGATGAATACGCAAATATTCCGTTCCCAGAATATAACACATTGAACCAAAATCATCGAGATATTTTTGAAACCGGGGATCTTTAGCTTTTTTAGAAGAATCTAAGGCAACTTGTTTAACGATCTTCAGCATACGCTCAACGGCCTCTTCTTTTTCATTCAGAAATCTAAATTCGAGTTGAGCGATGCGCCAATTAATGTCTTGTCTCGCCCGAACGGCTCTCACTTGGTTTAATAATTCTAAATATTCCTGTTTTATTTTTGAATAATCTTCTTTTCCTTGATCTAATTTAAAATCAAGAGTGTCTGACCTTCTTGAAGTATATAAATTACCATTGTCCCAATTTATCCAGTCTATTTTTTTCTGAACTTCCCGAGTCTCTATTTCACTTGGAGTAATTAATTTTGCATAGTTAAGCGATAATAATGCCTCTTGAATCATATTCAGTTGGATTTCTGTATCAGCTTTTAAATAATAATACCAAAATAATTGTTTGGTGTCGATTTTATTCCAATCATCATCAAGAGTTAAATCGATAGAGGTCTTAATACATGTCAGTGCTCTGTCCCATCTTCCGATATTGAAATATTTTTCTCCTAAAGTAAAGTATAGTTTCGGATCATCATATAATATATACGTCAAACATTCCAACATATTGATGGCTCGAAGTGTATTATTACAATGATCATGTAACTCGGCCAAATTTTGAAAAATCCAAATTAAGTAATTTTGGGTTTTAATATCAAAAGGATTGAGTTTGAATGTCTCTTCAAAATGTTTTCGTGCCTTTTCGAATAGTAAGATTACTTTGAATTTAATTTTTCTGATTGATAAAGAATCTAATTGCTCTTTTTTTAGTTCATTAATTAAGTCAAAACCTTCTTTTGCAAGTTCAACTCCCTTTGCAAAATTTTTTAAAGAATTAATCGAATCAATTTTTGCAACAGTAAATTGAGAGTCCTCAATTGCACGCCACATTTTCCACAGTGAATCGCTCAGGGAGTATCGGCTAATTTCTCTGATAGTATCTTCTATTTCCTTATCACTGGCTCCAGACGGTCTACTATCTTTAGACCCAAACCGACCAGTTGATAATTTATTGCTAAAGGGGCCATTGGAAGCATATATTTGTCCCCTCCCAATCAATAAATAATTATGAAAATAAAAAATTATAATAAATGAAATGACGATAAATTTTATTATTTTTCTCATGATGCAGTCCCCAGATATCAGACCCAAGAATTTTAATAATTATCAGGTAAATTATAAAATTTGGCAGGTGCAGCGATACTTCTTTTCCACACAATCGGATATTAGTGAATTAAGATTAAGTAATTGTTATAGGGGAATATTTTGGGAAACTCTATTTAGGTATGTAATAGTTTAATGAATTAAATTTATAAATGCAACAGATTTTATCACTGTTCACATATATTTTATCTATTTATTTTTATTAGTAATTAATATAACTTTTTAAATTACATTTTCTTAAAGATTTAATTTCTAACTTTGATAAAATTGGTTTTATCTAAAGTCTTAAAAAACAATAGTTATTTAAAACAACATCTTAATTCTTTTGCTAACTTTTTTTCATATCAATCTTTTGAATAGTTGAAATACAAATTTGTTATAAAGATAAATCTCGACTTAGGGGGTAAGAACAAATTAGTTGGAATTCTTAAAATTATTCCAATATTGTTTTTATTAACCTTAAAATAACGCAGAAATACATTTTATATTCTCACCCCCTTAATTCTTACTTTTTCAATTTTGTTTCTGGAACAAATATAGTATCACTTTCTGTTTTAATAACATGAATAACTGTCGGTTGCCAATCAACAAATTCTTTATTAAACTCTTTATAAAGTGCTTTTAATAGGTCATGAATTCTCTGCGTCTGGTTTTTTCCCAAGTTTACATCTTTATCTATTAAATCTTCTGGTTTGTAGCCAAAAAATTCAAATCGATAAGTCCCATCTTCATTCTGTTCAAAATATAATTTCAAAGGTTTATCCTGGCTATATAGCTCTTTAATTGTTGAAGCTAAAATGAATAAGATTCGTTCATGCGCAGTTTCTGGATTATTAATATTAATCGTTAATCCAATATCTTCTATATTAGGAGGAAGAGGGATTCCAGTGAGAATATCACGACTCTCCTTAGTAAGCATATAAAGCGGATAAACATTTCTCGAAGGATGGACTTTTAATAAATCTCCTTCTGCTGCACCATTTCCGTCTACATCGAAAATCTCAATATACTCTACATCTGATTCAGGGATAAATAACTCTAATACCAGTTTATCGATAATTTTTTTATCTCTAAGTTCTACTTTCTGAACAAGTTCTTTATCCCATCGATATCTTTCCTGAGCAAAAGAACTAAATGGAATTATTACCTGAATTAATATGATTATTAAAATCAACTTGCTAAGACTCTTTGAGCTCATATAGAATACCCTTTACTTTATATTTGTTTTTTCTCAGAAGAGTTAGTACTTACTTGATTTGTTGATATAATTATTAACTTCCCTTTTGTTTAAAACGCTCCTTCTGCTTCATCCACTCTTTATAATTTTTTTCTATCATTTTCTGATCTCTTTGCTGTTGATATATTTGGATAAGAGGTATATATAATTGATCGATTTCTTTATCTGTAAAATCATTTATGAATACTTTTGCCCTATTTAATAGTTTTAATTTTTTTTCATTTGCCATTTTTAATCTTTCAACTGGAGGAATATTTTCTGGAACATCTAAAACAACAAGCTGGGCAAGGGGCAAAAACACTTTCCCTCTTCCTGACCATTCAAATGTTGTATCCTTTACAAAAAATTGTTTCGCGTCTTTAAGAAAACCTTCATCTCTGTTTTTACTACCTAAGCCGAACAATATATTACCGCAATCTTTAAAATAAACTTTATATAGAGAATCGTTTGGTGCCTTATGAATATTTGTCTTATTCTTGCTCGTATCCGCATTAATGACCAAATTATATAATCTATTTGCAGCTTCCTCTGGTTGATCTAAATAAGAAAATTCAACCCGAGCTAATTTCCAGGTAATATTGTCTCGAGCTTTCTTGGTTTTCACCTGAGGAAGTAACCTTATATATGTATTTTTTGCCCATTGGTAATTACCACGTTTTAACGAATCCTCAATAATCTCCTTTTGCTCAGCAGCAGAAATATTTCCGTCATCCCATTTGATCCACTCATTCACCAAATCGTTAATATAACTTGAATCCTGTTTTGATGGTGCTAAATATAAAGCCTTTTCTAACGTGACAAGAGCTGAATCTGCTTCATATATTTTGATCTCTGCTTTACCTTTCTTCAAAAGATAATCATAATATTCTTCTAGCTTTACATAAAAGGGAATATTACCTTTTTTAAAAATTTCAGATGTATCAGGTTTTGGATTATCAAAAATAGAAGTTATCACATAAATTTGATGAGCCTTCGAAAGATATTCATGAGCCATTTTCCAATCTTTTAATACGAAATAATTGTTACCAATCTCTCTATAAACATGCGCAGCTCCTCTGTTATAATTTAACACTTTCCTTAATGACTGGATTGCGTTTCGATTTGCAAGGGTATCATTAAATATTAAACCGCGATCCCAATCACAAATAGCTGTATTGATCAATACGTTTAGATCAAATGGATTCAACTCATAGGCTTGTTGAAAATGTTCAGTGCAATAATTTAAATAATAATCTAACAGACTTGTTACAATAGTGATAGTGAGAGAATCTTCTGAAATCTGTTCAAAAGTTTTTTCATATTTTCTTCTATCTTCTAATGATAAAGTATTCTGCCCGTCGATACTTTTTATTAATTCTCTAAATTTTTGTCTTATTATTTTGATTTCTTGTTTTTTATTTTGCAATTTATTATAGATTTCTTCTATGATTTTGCGATAATCTTCGAAATATTTGCTTAGACTATCTGCAATTTGTTCTCTTTTTGTATCGACAAATAATCGCTCTGCCTTCATCTTTGAGTTGTATGCAACCGAACTATCAACTCCCGTTGGAATTCGGAATTCTTTTTTATCAATGTTAATTATTGGCATATCAGCCATTTTTGTATTACCAGAGCAATCAATAAAAAATATTAATAAATATGTAAAAATAACTTTTGCTGTTAATCTCATCCCCACTCCAAAAAGTTCATGTTTTTACTCAAATAGATCAAAAACTTTTATATTGTTCAAACCAATGTCTTGCGCTTTTAAAATCACCTAATTTTCTATATGCTCGGTGAAGAATTTTATATAATATCACCTTTTCACTATCGTCTAATTCACTAAGATAATCCATAGTTTTCTTACAAAGATTGATAGTTTCATGTGGATCAAACTGTGAAATCTGTGCCAGTTGTAAAAACGCCTTTGCTTGCTCCTGATAATTCATTGCTGCTGCCTGCTGAAAGTAAATATAAGCTGTTAATTTATCTTTTTTAAAAAATTCATTTCCAAGATTAAAACACATTCTACCATAATCATCAAAATATCTCACATAATTTGAATCGAGAGGGGCACCAGTTAAAGAATCCACAGCAGAATTCTTAATGATATAGAACATTCTCTGAACACCTTCAGCCTTATTTCCCAGATGCTGAAAGTCAATCTGAGCAATGCGCCAATTAATTTCATCTTTTGTCCGCCTTGTCCATAAAATAGGAAGAAGTAATTCCAGGTATACATTTTTTGCTGCGGAGTAATTCTTGTCTAATACTCTTAACGTATCTCCTTTATCTTTGATCTCTGATGCCGAGATATTTCCGTCATCCCACAGAATCCACTCTATTTTCGTTTCAAATAATTTTTTCAACTCAATATCAGGAGTAAGGTCTTTAACTTCTCGGTATAATACCAGAGCAGGTTGGGCTTCATATAATTTCGTTTTGCAAATTGCTTGCTGATATAAATACCCCACCAACCGATTAGTATCTAGCGGAACTTCACTGATTCGATCGAAATAAATTACTGGATTTTGAATTGAAAAAATCGCCGATTTTCTTAATGCATTCTTTGCCAGATCATAATTTTTAAATGCATTATTCCAATCTTTCAATTTAAAATAAATTTCACCTAAATCATAGTAAAGTTGATGAGATTCCTTAATGACAAATACAACTCTTTCTAATTCCTCTGCTGCGTGAATTAAATAATTTCTATCGTGTAATCTTTCCCCTAACTTTTGAAGAATTTGACTAAGTCTTTGACGATAAACAATTTCAAATCGATTCTCTTTGATTGAGTTTTCGAAAAAAACGACCGCTTGTAACGTTAACTCTTTACTTACTCGGAGCAAAACTTCATAATTTAACTCACCCGTTTTTTTCACCATTTTTTTTATTTGTTTATAGCTTTCTTGATTTAACTGAAGATATTTCTCAGCATTTAACAGTTGACGTAGAACTATGATAGAATCCTGTCGGTTTAATAGCTCTTTCTCACTGGCTATCCAGAGTGAATCTGCTAATCCATCGACAAACTGTGCTTCCTCGAAATATTCTCTTGCTTTATTTTCATCTTTCTCTTCAACTGCTACTAATGAAAAAATTGAATCAGAAATGATTGTTGTTAATGTATCAATACCTGAAGGTATCTTTAGAACATCAATCTTCTTTTCTTTTATTACAGGTTGCTGAACGGCACAACTTGCAGCAATTATTAATAAAATAGTAACTGTTAAAAAGATTTTTGTCATAAGCTTTGTTTTCCTTTGCTACAAAACAAAATTTTAAATCGCATGGAATTTTTGGAACCACTTCAATGCTTCTTCAAAATTACCTTTTGTCTTATGGACGAGGTAAAATGTTCTAAATAGCTTCTTTTGCTCATCTTTACTCAATTGTTCAAGATACTCAAAGGCTCGGTTACAATATTCCAAACAGATTTCGGGATTTTTAACAGACATAATAGCAAGATTTAAAAAAGCGCTTCCACGAGTTGAACTCTTAATCTGGGATATTTTTTGAAAATACGTAAATGCAATTTTTTTATTTGTGGGATAATATTTATTTGCCATTTGTAGACACATTTGACAATACATTTCACAATAATCCTTTTGAGAAGAATCAAGCTGAGCTCCTGTGTGTGCATTTAAGGGAAAATTTTTTACAGCATTCCACAATCTATCGATGGCTTCTTCCTTCTTTTCTAAGAAGTAAAATTGAATTCTCGATAACCTTAGATCCACCTCATTTTGCGCCTTTTCAGTATTGATAATTTTTAAAAGATCTAAAAAAACTTTTTCAACTTCTTCATACTTTTTTTCCGAGTATAATTTTCTTGCATTTTGATATTGTTCGGACGCGCGAATATTACCATTATCCCAGTTTATGAAATCAATCCAGTTAGTTAAAGTATTGTACCAATTTTCATCCGGAGCAATCATTCTTGCATACACAAACGACGTTAAAGCTGGTTCATCTTGATATAATTTAAGCTGTGACATTCCTCGTAAATAGATATTATTAAATAATCCTGCAGTATCAATAACCGAATTTTCCTCTTCGAAAATCGTATTGACTGCATTTTGAAAATTTGCTCGTGCTTCTTCCCAAAACTGATAGCTAAAATAAATATTTCCAGCCTTGTTAAATAAATCAATACGGTTCTTTTGATCTTTTTCCAAATAGAGTAAATTTTTAATCATTTGTAGACGCTTTATATCATCATCTGTTCTAGCGTATAATTCTTCAAGATAAGTATAAACAGTTGAAATCCCTGTTCGAATGTAGGTATCAAAAGGATTTAATTTTAATCCTTCCTCAAAATATTCTTTTACTTCCTCTAATAATTTGATTAGATTAGGGATTGCTTCTTCCAGAGAAAGTCTTCCTTTCTCGATTTTTTTATAAATGTCTTTAAAATCTCGAAATATTTTAGCACCATTGAAAAAATAAGTTTTCAATGCCTTTTCAGAATCTGCTTTGGTTATTGTCCATTCAAACCTATCAGTTACAGACAGATATTTCCAGATTGTTGTGTCTAGTTCTGCAAGATGATTTTCTTTATATTGTGGCGCTGCTTGACCCAATGTGATGTTTGATAATAACAATAATAATAAAATAATTATTATTAATGGAGATTTTCCCACAATCATAATGAATTTCCTAAGATCTCATTTATAAGGTATTGTTTTTTGATAATAAAATTTTATTTTATCCACTAGATCTATATTTTTTTATTCATAGTGTTAAAGTTTATGCCTGTCCCGTTACACTCTTTGCCCATTGCCAAAATATTTTCATAAACTCTTGAGCCTCCGGATCTTTCGCGTTTTTATAAGTACCTTCTCTAAAATGAATAATCTCATGATTTTCATCTCTTCTAATTTTTCCAGTATTGAAAACCGTACTTATTTTAGTTAAACCTTGATCGACCAGCATGACATATTCATTCGTACTTAGGTTAACAAGGCAGATTGTGATCTGTCGCTTTTCAATTTTGCTACCTAATAACAGTTCATATTTGTCATCTCCAACTGAAATAATTCTTTTTGCAGTTTTCGCAGTTTTGTCATTTTGGATTAATTTAAAAGCTGGAACCTTCCCAATTGGTGAAGTATTTTTATTAATCCAATCCAGAATCGGATCAAGCATCTTCTCCCATTCGATGTTCCCTTTAAATCCTGAAAAATCATTGGAAAGTCTTTGCTCGTTTGCTCTTATTGTTGTAGATATACCTGCATTTTCACCGAGTGATCTATCACCAATATTTGGGGTTATTATTGTACTCTTAATATGATCGTCGGTCCATTCTGTAGATAAACCCTTATTAATTTCAATGGGGTCCATATCTGATTCTGGAAGCAATAATCCATCTGTAATTTGAGTAATGGCTTGCGCTTTATCAATAATTTGATTTTCTTCCTCAAAGATTTTAAATTCATTGGAAAATTCTAAATTTTGTTCTGGAAGTGTAGGGATATTTTTCGGGGTTTCCATAAATAAATTTAAAACAATTTCAGGATCCTCCTTAATAATTTTCTGTTCAGGAATTTTTTCCTGTATCTTTTTTGGTTCTATAACTTTTTTCTTAACATCGGGCTTTACGAAATCAATCTCTTCTGTAATCGTTACCTTTTTAGGATTCTCAGGTATTTTTATTGACTTCAATATAAAAATGGCCACTATTACAAAAAGAAGTGACATTATTGATGCGGCAATCCATCGATCTTCATCAAACCGATCCCAGCCGATTGTCCCATTTTTAAATTTCATTATTCATTACCCTCATTCATTGTATCTGAATTTTCTCTTAAAGCCATGACGACGACAAATATCAATTAAATTAATTGTTCCTTGAATGATAGAATTTGGATGTGGATTAATGATAACGGAAATCGAGTCATAATTTGCCTGAGCAATTAGAAGATGTTCTTCAAGCTTATCGAGTTTACGAATTTGATAAACCTTATCTTCCTGATAAATAAGATAGTAACAATAAAGCTGTCCTAATCTTTTTAACGAGTATTCTGTTTCAGGATTAATCTCAGACAAAGTTGTATCTCCCTCCACGACATGTACATCTATTGGTAAGATTTGACTCTTTTCAGTTAAATTTCTTCTTGTCCCCGCAGGACCAGGAAGCTTTATTTGTTCTTTATGGACGATATCACTGATCAGTAAAAATCCTAATAATAAAAGCAGTACAACATCAATTAATCTAACTATTAGACCGCCTTGACTCACAAATCACCTCAAGAATTGTTATTTTTTGTAACCAATGTTATGGATGTCCATACCCACTGGAATATCATTATTCCGACAGAAATTCGCGACTCGCATAGTATACTTTATAGGTAGGTTCCAATAGGAACGAATCCTAACTCTGAATTTTCTATTTAGTTTTTTAAAACTTTCATTTCGTATTAAAATTAGACTATAAAGATCGTTAAACGAAGCGATAGCTCGATCTTCACCTTCAAGATAAAGCGTCGTATCCTGTTTAATTCCGACAATCAATAGCTCTTCCTCATCCAAATCACGCTTCACTTTAACATCACTTTGAGGAAGCTTTACCGGGCTTTTTCGATTGATCTCACTTACAATTAGAAAACCAAATAATAAAATTAATACAATATCAATCAATCGGATAATAATACTTTTTTTCGACATTACAATACCGTATGTTAATTAATGAAAAGCGAACACCTTTATTCCAGAATAAATCAGAGAAAAGGAATTCGCTATTTTAATATAGGTTATAGTTTTTAAATTCTGAACAGAAAAAATAGTATTATTATTGCAATTAAACAGCAAATGCTTCAAATATAATTTTTGATGGCTCCACTTTTTTCGCTTCAACCTCAACCTCACGAGCACCTCGATCATTTCCAACAATGAAAAAAACTTGAGCTAATCCTTCTTCATTTGTATGAACGGCAAAATGGGCATTTTGAGTATCCTGAAATTTGCCTGATCCTTTTTTCACTGAAAAATCAACCTCATACATTGGAATCGGATTTTCATATTTATCTCGAATAGCAACTGTAAATGGTATCGGTAACCTCTTACCCAATTCACCAGTCTGATAATTCCCTTTTAATTCTATCATTTTAGTTGGAGGTGTTGGTTTTGCTATTGCCAATAATTTTATCCCTCGATTATCACTTCCATCGACTAAAATATGAATTGTCTTCTCCCCTGCTGTTTTCCCCAATGAAAATTGCGTCTTTGCTCGTCCCTCTTCATCTGTTAATATTTTTTGTACCCGGTTATTATTAGAAAAAATACCAGCACCGTTTTCCGCGGTAAAAACAACTGTTTCATTTTCTAATGAATTCCCATTAGCATCCTGAACTTCTACGATGATGGGTTCAGGCAATTGTGTATTAACCTCTCCTATTTGATTATGTCCTGAAATAATTTTAACTTCGGCAGGAGGACCATATACAGGTCTGGTTATTTCTGGTTTCTGAACTTTTTCTTGTTTTACTTTTTCAATGAGTTGAGGTTGTTTCTCTGAAATAATAGGTTGTTGAGATAGTCTGTCAGATAAAGCGATTGAGTCAACGATAACTGGCTGCGTTTTAACAGGTTGTTTTTCTTCTTCTTTCATCATTCGCTCTTGAAAAACGGCAGCCATATTATTAATAAAATCTAAATGCTTATCAAATAAATTACTGACTATTGTCGTAAATGAGTTTAATATAATACTAATTACTAAACCTATAATCGTTGTCGATAACGCAATTCCCATACCCTGCAAAGTCTGCTCAGGATCTGGCGAACCTCTGTAAAAAACTAAAAACATTCCCCAAACTGTTCCGAGGAGCCCCAGTGCGCCAGCAGTGTCCGATAAAAATGATAATCGAGTCAAGAAAGGATTAAACCTATCTTTAAGATATTGAACATAACTGGAAGTCTCTTCATTAAAAGAAGTAGTCGTTTTTTGGGCATCAAATATTTTATATAATTTTTGAAGTAATTGAAATGCTGATGCTTTTTTTCGTCTGAAAATTTTTTTAAGAAGCGGAACTTTTTCTATCTCTTTATCTTCTTCATCTGATGATACCACATTATCTTCTTTGACCTTAGTGAACATTTTAGTTATATCATCCAAACTCATCGTTTTCATGTTGTTGGTAGGTATTTTTTGATCATCATTTCGTTCACGTATTAATACAAACCATTTTTGAAAAATAAATAAAATTCCTAACACAAATACTAACGCCAAAAGATAACCAATTCCTTTAGCTAATTTAAATAGCTCTAACATTGTTTTGATCGAAAAACCTCTCGTCCCTGTATCCATCTGAAGGTTATTTGATGGCTGTGCCGAGGAAATCGAATCTGCAGTTGTTGAAAAGGCGTTCCTAACATCTAATGTATCTTGGGAAAATGCTTGTATTGAGGTCATACTAATTAAAAATACAACGATCATAATAAGAGAATATTTGATTCTTTTCATGTTATCCTCTCTCCTTGTAAAAAATTAATCCTGAAAATCATCGTACTAGAATAAGTTAGGAAATAGGTAAGGAAAGATTGAATCCCTTTACTTATATCATACTAATAATGAATTATTTGGAAGGCAAATTAATAAACACACCATCTTTGTTTACACACATAGTCACTTTGATAATCTTTAATTTATATTAAACCTCATTATATACATAGTACTATCACATCATTTGCTTTCATCCATTTGTAAATAATCAGAGGGCTCTTTAAGTCTAATTATAACCTCTTTTAGCATTTGCAAATCGTTAATGACATCAGTAGTTATTTCAATCGTTTTTGCACAACTCATTCTTATAAAAACAAGACGGTTTCTTTTTGGATCTTTAGGAAACCACCTATTCCCACCACCTATAGAATACTGAAATTGATAATAATAGTTTCCAACATCTATTAAGGTACCATCATTTTTAAAACAATCCCACTCTACCAGATTTTCTATATTATGATATCCTACAATTTCATGGATTGGTTCTTTTAAATAATTTGTTATTAATATTCTCCATTTACTTACCCTTCTCAATTTAACATTTGTAATATGAAAATATAATTTTTCAGGCATTAACTTCTCTATCGATGGACTTGAAATTTCAATGTATTCTGAGTTGGTGAATTGATTATCTGAGTTTTGAATCAAATTCTGAATACTATCTTTTTTAGATTCTTGCAAATTAAAATCTTGATGTTTTTTAGATTCACGATATAATTTAATATCATCGTCCTTAAATTTCAAACTATCAATTAAATAATTTTTTATTACCCTTGCTCTTTCACCAGTAGTGGCATCAGGAAAATAAATAATAATAGTAATATCCTTATTAGATTTCATATTTTCACGTATTCCCAGAAAATTATCTCGATATGCTTCAAGATGATTGTTATGAGGCAAGCCCTCCGTAATATCATCAAGCGACATACCTGAAGATTCAGTAGTTGAAATTTCTTCCGAGGCTCTTTTTTCAGGAAATTGTAAATCACGGTAATCTAAATTTGAAAATATTTGTGTTCGATTTTCTCTTTTACCAATTTTAATCTTGGTAAATTCTTTGACAACTTTTACTGTATCTTTAGAGGCTTGGATATTAAAGGTATAATTTGGATTATATTTCATGTTCCAGGTTAAGCCAAGTTGATGGGAGCCATAACTGAATTCATTCACCTCATAAAGCGGATAATCCAAACGATATGTTACACTAAGACCGTTAAATATGTTTAGAAATCCTTCAAACATTACACATCGATCAACATATCCGGTTTTGATTAATCCTTTGTTATCGATATTTGCCTCAGCAAGAATACCAACAGTTAATTCCTCGTCCTGATAATGACTAAATACAGAGGCACCAAAAATATTATTGAAGTAATATTTGATTCCAAAATCCAATTCAAATGGCAACCGAGCTCCATCGTTTATTAATGATAGATCCGGTCGATTGATATTATTACAGCTCAAACCAACACTCAACTTTTCATTTGGACGAACTAAAAATCCGGCACCAAAGCTTACATTCCACTGACCTGTACCATTCTGAAAGACAGGATCAAAAGGATTCACTAAATCAAACTTACTGGGATCATAGTGTAAATTGCTTCCTTGAGCACTTATTCCAATTGATAAGTTAGGGGTTACAGAATACCCTAATGAAACACCAATTCCAGCGTTATTGAGGTAAGGAGTATCAAAGCTTTGTAATGTAATCCCAACTCCCACACCATGCAGAATGATATTTGGAAAGCTATTGCTATTGTAACTATATTTAAGTCCAGTACTGTTATCACTCAAAAAGCCAACATGATATACTTTCATACCCAAATTAAATGAGAGATTCTGATAAGGTAAGATTGCAGGATTTATAAAAAGTGTCTGCAGATCCGTTATATCAGCCGGATTGGTGCGGATAAGGTTTTGACTTAATCCTTGCTGTGAAAAAATCAGCAATAATAAAATGAATAGAATTTTATGTCTAATTTTTTTCATAGATATCACCTTGTTTGCTATCTTGCAATGACAATACAGCCCCTTGCAATCGCTTTATTTCTTTCTGAGAAGATGTAAAGATAGATTCCTGGTAATAAAGGTGTTCTATTGCTATCCGAACCGTTCCAAATGAATCTTTTATTATTGGGTATATCGAATTCTCTAACTTTTTTACCATGCATATCAAAAATTTTCAGATTCGGATTTTCTACATCAAACTGTTCAAAATTAAATTCTACTTCGTCGTTGAAACCATCATCATTGGGTGTAAATGGATTGGAACGAACGATTAACCTAGGATATTTAATCCGAACCTCAATCGTTACCTCTGCTATATTATTTTCTTCATTCTCTTCATGAATATTATTATAACAATCAACAAATACATTAACCTTATGTATGCCTGTTGAACTAATTTGAATAGATGGATTTACCAATCTTACTTCACCGTCATATAATCCATCAATCCAAAATAATGCAAAAGGTTGTTCATTATCATCAAGGTAAAAACTTACTGCAAATGAGTCAGAGCAACTGTTGTTAACGCATGTAATGTGAGCTTCCAACGAGACCTGTGTATTGACATCTATTTCATTTTCTCCTGCAGATGAAATAAAATTAAGAACAAATAGGTCAGATAAAACTACCATTTCACAGGTTCTAAAATGCCAAACCGCTGACCAATCACTGGTCCCATGTTCATTACTCGCATTCGCTCGCCAATAATAGGTCGTAGCCCACACTAATTTACTCACCGTCTGGGAACTATCTACTAGTTGTTTACCATCAAACACCAGCTTACTAAATAGCGAATCTAATGATACTTGCAAACGATAACTGTTCGCACCCTCAGACCTACGCCACACCATCGTCACTGGAATATCCAAATTGTCGGTACCGTTAACCGGCGATACTAACTGCGGGGGCAACGGAGGTGCTGGTGTTTTAAACCAATAATCTAAAATATCAGTATTACCATCCAGATCATGTACTTCGCAAATTACATGAATACTATCATCATATAACCAACCATCGTCTGGAATACGACTAATCTCAAATTCCCAGGGATCACCTGTAACCGTATCTGGCATAACAGGAGAGCCTTTAATTACCAATTTTACATTTTTAAAATTAACTCCTCTTCCTACATCAGTACCACGAATTGTTATTCCAGAATCAATAGGAACTTCGATCATATCTGGTAACGGATAGATGGGTATTAGTTCTGGTGCTATTGTATCTTTTATTGTATAAAAAGTAAAAGTCGTGTCACCATGATTATGCTCGGGGCGAGCAGATAGATCAGATGCTTCTAAATAGACAAGAACCGTGTCACTAAAATCGAATAAGTTGCGCGGATGATATACACATGAGACAAAATAATATTCAGGATCTAAGATAACGATAGTATCTGGTCGGACCTTTTGAACCCCCCAGAGACGACTTTCGATTGTGATATAAATGCTACTTGTATCTACACCTGATTTGGATATGTCATCCACAAGTGTGTCACAAACCGTAAACTTAATAAATGAATTTCGAGGCACATCTTTTTGTCCCGGTTGAGGATAAAGATATTTAAAATAAGGAGCTACGTGATCGTAAAGTATTTCTGCTAATGAATCATTATTAGGGGGATAATCTAATTTATCTTTGAGAGTATCTTGCACAACAGATTGAGAATCCTGGTCTTGGGGATAGAATTTCAATGAAGCCAAACTCATACCAGCAAAACTCAATGACAAACTTATCACCATTAATAGTATTTTATTAGGTGTTAATATTTTGAAAAAATTTTTCATTTTACCACCTCACACTAGTTCTTAATTAATAATTAATTAATTAAATAAAGGCTTAGTGTGAATCATTCATGTTGCAGATTAGTAAATAGGATCAACATGATAAATTTCATTATCAATTTTGGCTGAGTCTTACTGGTTGTTATTTCTTTATTAAATATTTATACGAATATATCTTAATTTTAACATATACATTCTACACGTGTCATGAATTAGTATTATTACACAAAAAAATTAAAATAAAAAGTCTATTTCAGATCAAACAAATGAGTCTAAATTAACGAAATGAGAATTTACAACCAATCCGTTTATTTTACTGAATATTATAACAACTTATAAAAATAACATGAAGACGAGTTATAAACTACATTTACTGACAGAGATCCATGTCTCCTTTCTCGGTGTCTCTCGAGGGAGGCTCAACACAATGAAGAAAAACAAAGAGATCAATATTATACTCGTAAAAAAATAAATTTTTTATAACCTTACGCATTATTTTTTGCCTTGCTACTGCTTATATAATTTATGTAACAATCATAATTAAATGTAATAATTTCATTTTAAAAAATCAAGACCTTTCTTCTTTATTCTAATAATTTTTTTAATTAATTTTTGAATTCCTTCTCATGGTATAAAATAATATCAACCCGTCGGCTCAAATTTCTCCCATAAGCATTATCGATGGGAAATATATATTCTTTTAGTGTACAGGAATTGTAATATTTTATTGGTTCAGCAAAACTTCCTGGATAGCCAGCGTGCTTTTCTCTTAATTCATCCTTTGACGGAATTTTTTGAACTTTATCCGTTGAACTCAACTCACCACATTTCTGCTTTAATTTTCTTAAGAGCCGAGTTTGAAATGAATCGGCTCTGTTATAAGCTAAATTGAGATTATAATCAAAAGTTCCGATATCACATGCATATCCATTAAATTTAATTTTCATTGAGGGTAACTTACATAATTTGTCTGCAAGTTGCATTAATCTCTTATCACCGAAAAGATAAAGTTCGTCAGGAGAATCAAATTGATTTAAATGAACCTGTAATTGTTGTTCTTCAACAAAATCACACTTTAAATAAAACCGTTTTGGAGAAGTATAAAAATCACGTCCGAATTTATCTTGAATCTTCATTTCATATACATAAGAATGGTTCAACTCTACCAATTTATTTTCTTTATCATTTCCAACCCAGACCGTTCTATCATGCATATCATAAGTATTGCTTTTAGGATCAATTTTTAATGGCGTACGGTAAACAATCTTAGCTTTTTTATTTACGATATCTTTAAGGATAAGTTGCCAGCAGACAATATCGACATAAGCTATTACATCAGCCTCAAAAGCCAATCCATCACTTATTCGAGGATTACTGACGATTTCTATTGGTCCAAATAGTTGCAAAATTTCTTCCGGATTATTTGAATCGAAAAGAATTTCAACTCTACGATTTTCTGCATTGACCATAGGCTCTGGGATTCTTTCAACTCGACGTTGTGTAACTTTATAATTTCTCTTCAATTTCACTCGATCAGATGGTGCACGCAAAGAATCCACCAGAATTGAATAAACTTTCTGCACCCGTTCTTGAGCCAATTTTTCCTTTCCGGTTTCACTCACAGGATCTATGTAACCCGCTAATTCAATGTTAACGTCCCTATACAAATTCAATCGATCAGCAATCACTTTCAACATTGGGATCGGACGAATCGGATCCTCTACATAAAATTCTTCACTCACTTCAACACTATTTGTATCAAAAAATACAATCGGTACAATTGGAATTTCAGAATAGGTAAATATTATTTTTTTAGTATCCAGTGTATCTTTTTCAGCTATCACACGCCCACGAGGAATGGTTATGGCTAAACAAGAATTTTGATTATTTTCATTTTTCAGTTCACCTATTTTATCATAAGGATCAACAATGGCAGAAAAGCGATGTTTCCCAATCTCATTTGTATACCAGGGATAATACTTTTCAATAATCTGACCCGCCCCGATGCTATCAATTTGAAATTCTTTTAGGATATAACTTTGATCAGTACAATAAAACGAGTCTCTCAATTCAATTTGAAAATCATAGGCTTTACATTTTCCCAAATTTTGAAGGATAATCCTTATTGTTCCTTGAAAATCATCATCAATATCTGGTAAATATTCATTTGGCATAAACCTTATATCGCTAATGATCAGGTCTGAAGCGGATTTAGTAAAAGAACGAATTTCATCCGCCCATTGTGTATGACTTTTTTTATCAACGGCTATAATGGTCCAGTAATAGGTATCTGGTCTTATGTTTTCTACAATATGGTACACAGTTGTATCTGTGGCAAAATCAAAAAGAACGTTACTCTTTTTTTTAGGTGTGGTACATACTTGAGTTACAGCTTTTTTAACTTCGTTTTCATCAGTGTCAATTAAAATTCGATAAGCAATTTGATCGCACCAATCGGGATCTTCAGAATTTTCCCATTCGAGTGATATAATATGATATTTACAAAATACCTCACCAGAAGCTGGCGTAAATAAACGAAAAGGTTCTGGACTCACTGTATGGATGCTATAGGCAAATTTTCTATCATATTCTAATGTATTACCGAAATCAGTCTGGGAATAATCCAGTTGTGAACCTGTATTAAATGCATCGATACCAACGCTTGCACCAAATGAAAAATCACCTAAATCATCTTGATTATAAGTATATCCACCCCGTAATCCGACAATTCCTCGAAACCAATACTCCGCTCCAAAGCCAACCTTAAAGGTCCCAAATTTATATTTGGCAACATCGGTCGCGATTAATAGACAATGATTCGGGCAGCCTAACATTCTATAAGAAGCACCGAAGCGAAAGCCTAAGGGGATTGAGGTTTTCTCAGTAATAAATGCAGTCTGAATACCAATGTTTTGTGCAGTAAATCCAACTGTCAACGGTTTATTCCAGACATCAAATCGATACATTACACCGAAGTCGGTCGCCAAAGTGAAGGCATCGTAGCTCGCCAATTTACTATATCCAATTTTGGCATTGATACCTGCAGATAAATTTTTGGTCAGCCAATCCATTCTTTGACCGAAGGAACCAATCATCATGATATTACTTGCACTTCCTTTTTCGGTCACCTGTCCTTCGGTACTATCCCATTCTGGCATACCATGAAAAAACAGTCCAATTCCTGCTGTTGTCTTTCGGCTGCCAAGAATTCGAAATTGTTTCACTCCGGTTAATGCACCATAATACATGTCAGCAAAATATTTATTGTACATCGCAGATATTTCCCATCTGCGAACCAGACCTAAGCCTCCCGGATTCCAATAGATTGTGTAAAGATCATCACCTACACCTGTGAATGCCGCTCCCATTCCCATCTGTCTGGGACCGATACCTAATTTTAAATAATTTGCACCAGTTCCGAATTGAGCAATTGAATGAGAAGATAAACAGAGAGTTAAAACAAAGAAAACGACAACTATTTTTCGCATTTTTCCCTCCACAAGTGATTCCGCGGATTGTATGTCCAACTCTTCAACTTGTAGTTTCTTGTTAATTATTTAACTATTGCAAAAAAACGACCCTTCATTAATGCACAATGATTACCTTCTTCCACGTTTTAAAACCACCAGCTTCCATAACAATGACATAAACATCACTTCCAACAATCCTACCATCTTTATCTTTACAATCCCAGGTTAGAGACTTACCCGTAGTCGTGGCTTCAGAATCCTTCGGGTAGAAAGTATCTTCTAGATTCTTAATATGCTCTCCGGCTACATTAAAAACATCAATTTTGACCTGGTTTTCTTTGGCAATGAACACCGTGATTCCAACATCTTCACCACGCCGAGATACATTTTTATCTAAAATCAATTTATTAGGTGCGATAAGATAAAACATGGTCTCAACAAAGTCGGATTGACCTAATTGATCAATATATTCAAATCTCACAACCCACGGTTCTTCTTCCAATTCAGTAAACTTTTTGGGTGGTTTATAATCCGGTTTTATCGCTAAAATGTCTGGCTCGACTGGAAATTGAGGCATATTTGTTATATCACCTGTGAAATCGATTTCGTTTTGCTCAAAGGGTATGATTTTAATGGAAAAATCTTCCAGATAAATGGGCCAACTCACCCAGAACATGATCAAATCTGCCAGCGTAATTCTCAGCGGTTCATCCGTCTGAGGATAAGGTTCATTCGTAAAAGCAACACGAATTTCTGGTCTTAAATCCTGAATTAACCAAACTGTGTCATAAGCTGTAGCCATTAATTCTTGATCAAGAAAAATTCTGGCAGAATCGATGATTGACAACCATTGAAGTGGTAATTCATCTTTAACATCTGCCATATGGTTAATCACATGATTTTGTCCCATATCTACTGTATAGCTTGGATCAATGTTTGTGACAATATCTACATAAGGCGATTGCCAATTTTCAAGCGATATGTTTTCCAACAATCTATTACCATTATTCGAAAACGTTATTACGTATTCATAACTTTCTTCATAGTCAGTTAATTTCCAGAGATGCCCCCTGGCATTTTCAGTCAATCTTGATGGAAAAGATGCCATATCCATCCATATCGTGGCAGTATTTGCTGGAACTAAATATATTCCCTGGTTGTTTCGTCCTACTGGTTGAAGATAATTCGGATACTCAATTGTTAAATCTAGAGAACGCCATATCCCATTCATACTTGGAGTTGCGTAAGATACAATATAATAATTGTTCAACATATCAAAGAGCTGTTGAAATACATCAGTTAATGCATCTGCTGAGGAGACATCAAAATATAGTCCTCCGCAATGATTTGATAGCGACTGTAAAATTTGTTGATTAACAGTACCATAATTCAATACAAAAACAGGAACACTCAGTCGCTTGGCATAGTCTATCACTTCATTATTTTGAATAAAACTAAAATTATTCCCATCAGTAACTGCAATAACCGCCCGCCTTCCAGACTGTTTAGCCGTTTCTGCTACTCCTCGATAGATCGCATCAAATAATGCCGTTGGTGACTCATTGCTTTCCTGTGTGACAGCATTGCATACATTTTCAAAATTATTTGAAAAAGGTAGCACATTTAATAAATGATGAGAGAAGGACACCACTGCAAATTGATCTTTTGTTATGGAAAAACCATTTATAAAATTGCACAATTCATTTTTTATAGCGGTTAAGATGTCGGATTTGCTTATGGGAACAACTATTGTGGTTGAAATAGGAAATCCGGCATCAGGTAATATCTCAGTAACTGACAGGGGATCAACAGGTTGATCATTTTCTGATAGTGACCAAATATTCGTGAGAGCAATATTTAATTCAGTCATTTCATTTTCTGACACCCATCCTAAAGAGTTCCCTAATTTACGAACTGGATGTAAATTTTGATCCAATACACTGGTATAGGCAAAAATATCATCGGGAAATTTTGGGGATTTATCACGAATCGTGGTATCATAATATAAAACTTCGTTGGTATAAACATGCAGTTCAGAAATTTGAACCCGAGCGATCGTCGAATCAATATTGTTCACTTCAGTTAATTCTGGAATCACTGTATCACAATCAGCATATACAATTATCGTATGATCCCCTTCAGGTGGATTTTCCCAAATTGCTGAGGCAGGTTTTGTTTGCTTACCATCTTCTTGGAGAAATGGTATAACAGTCTTATCTCCAATTTGAGTCGAGCTATTAATTTTATTCAAATAAAACGCCACATTAAAAGGTTTTTCTATCGGGGATATTCCGATATTTTCTATTGTTGCGTTTAATTCGATAGGGTAACCTGGTGAATAAGACTCAGGCAAAGGATCGATCTTTGCGATAATGTCGGCTGCGATGACATTGAAACTGATTCTTGCAGAATCATAATAAGTTCCTGATTGTATCTCAGCAAAGTTTTCAAATACACTTTTTGGGTATTGTACTTTAAAATTAGAATCCACCTGGAAAGGTATGTAAATGGTACCAGATTGTTTAGCAGCAAGAGAATCAATATACCAGCTATAAGTATTATTTATAATAGCATCGGGTAATGGATTAGGATTTCCAATGATGATACCGGATGGCATTTCATCAGTTATAAAGACAGAATCAATAGCTCGATTACCATTGTTTCTATATATAATCATATATCTACCTGTATCTCCTGGGGCATAGGGACCTGAGGGTGACACACTTTTTGAAATAGTTAAATCAGGCAAAAGAATCACTGTAACATCAGCAGAATTAGAGTTATAAAAGGACTTCGGTCTTATACAACTAATGGTCATAATGCCAATTAACGTTTTGCTCTCCTTTAAAGAATCAACTGTTAAAGTAAATTGAACGGCTTGGTAATCATCCAAAGCCAATTTGTCTACATGCCAGGTAATCGTCTTCAGCAGATACGAACCATCTTCAAGACGGTTAATTGAATCAAAAACTACTTTAGAGGTTTCAAAATTACGCTCTTTCAATCTGGTAAAATTACCATGAAAGTCGCCAGACAACATTTCATTTGGTGCATAAAACTTAATCAACAAGCTTTCAGGTTCCTCAGTACCGATATTTTTAAATGTGAAAGTATATTTAATGTCTTCCATGGGGAGTACTTCATCTATATTTGTCAATAACTCCGTTTTAATATCAACATAACTCGGCTTGAGGAGATTGTTTGAATCTTGTGAAGAGTTATTTTTTATATCCTGTGGCGCAGACCATGAATGATCAAGCAAGATGCTCGAAATCATCAAGATTATTAGCAAAATGACGAGATTAAAGCGAGTTGAACCAATAAAATGAATCACGCTTCTCACTTTTCCCTCCCTTTGTTTTATATATTATTTTTTTGGATAAAATTTAAGCTTTTACTTGCAATTAAAGCTTAGACTTATTTTTAAATGGCAAAAATAATGTAACTTAAAATCTTTAGTTATTGAATTAATAATCTACTTTCTATGAATTGTCTGGTTTACTAAAAAGAATTTACACTAACCTTTGAAGTTGCACCGAAGAAGATATTTCGTGCCAAAAAAAGAAGACAAAAAACCCATTTAAAGTCGAGGTAACACAGTTGAGGATTCACAATGATAAGAAGGTTATTTAATTGAGAAATTATCCCTCCTTTATTCAAAGTCGATATGATTTATCTTTTGGATTCGTAAAAAATATAATTGATTTATTAATAAATGTCAAGTCTTTTTTTAATAATTATGAAATTAATAAAATCGACATAATGATAATAAAATCTATTAGTTATTGTCGATTAAATTAATTTTAATTTACTTATTAAATTTAATTAATATTAATGATAAGATTGAAATGATAATAATAATTGGAAAAATAATATTTTTAAAGTATCAAATTTTAATTTTTAATAGAAAAAATGATTTGTTCTGAAGGTAATTAAAATTAATTTTCAGTGATTAATAAAAATGAATTAAGCTATTATGTTTAGCGGATAGATTAATATAAGGAGAACAGAAGCAAAAATTATAAATCTAATGACGTATTTAAATCAAAATTATTAGATTCCTTAGCCTTTAAATAAACTAATCTGCATTTAGAACCGAATCAACCGCTGTATCTCTGGCTGAATTAAGTTTTCCTTTGTCACAACATAAACTCCAGTATCAATCCTTTTCGGAACTGATTCACTTTTTAATGTCTTCACGGCTGCTTTTACGCCTTCATAGCCCATTTTGAAGGGGTCTTGAACGATCAGGGCATCAATCTCGCCGGCTTTGAGTGCTTTAACTTCATTGGAGGCAGCATCAAATCCAACAACTTTAACCTGCCCGATTTTGTTTTTCGTTTTCAAAGCTTGAATCACACCGATTGTTCCTGCCTCATTAGCTGCAAATATTCCTTTTAAATCTGGATGTCCCGTAAGAATATCTTCAGCGACAGCCATGCCAATGGCGACTTCACTTTGTGAATAGCGAACTGGTAGCAACTTAATATCAGGATATTTTTTGATCTCATTAACAAAGCCCTGTTCGCGCATAATCGATGTAGCAGCGCCTGGGACGAATGGTATGCAAGCTACCTTGCCATTTTCATCGATTAATTCAGCCAACTTCTGTGCACCCTTTTGTGCTGCAACAATATTGTCAGTAGCAATAAAGCTGATTGGAAGATCTGAGTCTACGCCAGAATCAATTGTAATAATTGGAATCCCTTTAACGTTAGCCTTTTCAATAACTGGTATGAGCCCTTGTGCATCACAGGCCGCCAGGACAATGGCATCAATGTCTTTATTGATATAATCCTCAATAATTGCAATTTGCCCCGCAATATCTGTCTCCTGCGCTGGTCCTTTCCAGATTACTTCTGCGTCAAACTCTTTTCCAGCCGAATCAGCACCCGCTTTCACAGTAACCCAAAAGGAATGAACCAAGCCTTTTGGAGAGACAAGGATTTTGGTTTTAGTTTTCTCAGGTCCACCTGAGCATGCAATTATAAATAAAAGGACCAGTGAAATGAAAATGAATCTTTTTAACATTTGATTAACTCCCTTTTAAATTAACCCTATTCCCCTTATACCATATACCTTTATACACTATACCTTATACCTCATCACCCAATCACCTTGATTTATAATACTGATCTATAAATACTGCAATGACAATAATTGCACCGATGGCCACTTGCTGCCAAAAAGCAGAAATATCTAATAAATTTGATCCATTACGAAGAACGCCGATCAAAAGCGCCCCTAAAATTGCCCCCCAAATTGTACCGCTGCCACCACTTAAACTGGCTCCTCCAATTACACAGGCGGCAATCACATCCAATTCATATCCCAGTCCCGATGTCGGCTGCCCAGTGCTTAATCGTGATGCTAAAATGATTCCAGCAACACCGTATAGAAATCCACCCACTAAATAAATATAGATCAAATTTCTTGTCGTTCGAATACCAGAAAGTCTAGCCGCTTCAAAATTGCTGCCAATAGCATACGTGTATCGTCCAAATGGTGTCTTGGTTAGAACGATATGCCCGATCAATCCTAAAAATAAAGTAATCAATACTGGTATTGGAAAAATTCCTCCTAATCTTCCATTTCCGAGCACAGAGAATTCTGGGGGTAACCCAAAAATAGGTACACCTTTGGTGACAATGAGGGCCAGACCTCTGGCAATGCCCATCATACCAAGGGTGGAGATAAACGGAGGCAATTTGCCAAACGATGTGAGAAAACCATTGATGAACCCACAAAGTGATCCGATTAAAATACCAGATACTGATGCCAGTAAGATATCCACTCCATCAGCAATTAGCATTGTAGTTACCACACCTGAAAGCGCCATAATCGAACCGACTGACAGATCAATACCCCCCGAAATAATAATCCAAACCTCACCAATGGCCATGATAGCAATAACTGCCATTTGCAGCCCAATGGAAAGTATGTTTTCCGCAGTCAGGAAATGTGGCGATAAAATCGTAAGAACTAAAATGATCAGCAATAAGCTCAATACTGATGCAAGTTTTCTTAAGTACAACGAATATTGTTTTAATTCCATTGAAATTTAAGTTTAAGATTTAAAACAAGGCATAAATGAAGGGAGCCAATGCTGATCCTTCAGTAAACATGATCAAGAAACCTAATAATATCAAAAATAGGATAATTGGTCCCAGCCACCATTTTTTCCTGACTTTTAAAAATTGCCAGAATTCTACGAGTATAGAAAGTTTGCTCATTTTTCTTTCCTATCCTTTAACACTACCAAGTGTTAATCCAGAAATTAACCAACGACTTAAAATTAAGAATAGTATAACCACAGGCAGACTCACCATAATCGCACCTGCTGAATAGAGTCCCCAAGATGTTTCCATTGCAGATTGAAAAGTTTTCAAACCGAGAGGCAACGTGAATAAACTTTGATCTTGAATTAAGACAGCAGCGACGAGGTACTCCGACCAGGCTGCCATAAAGGAAAATAATGCTGTGATAACCAGTGCTGGAGCGGCTAAAGGCAAAACGATTCGCCAAAATGTGCTGAATTGGCTGCTGCCATCGATATAAGCTGCTTCTTCCAAGCTAAATGGGATGGTATCATAATATCCTTTCATCTGCCATGTCGTAAATGGTAGAGCCGATGCCGAATAGGCAATAATTAAACCCATATAGGAATCGTATAGTTTCAGTTTAATCAACATAATAAACAAGGGCAACAACAGCATCGTTAAGGGAAACATCTGTGTG
>JABAOC010014787.1_pt1 | contig 42210 bp, 32 predicted proteins | sample 7062161 | NCBI WGS metagenome assembly JABAOC01 (sample SAMN14538625, study PRJNA623070) | marine sediment metagenome | biome: marine biome [ENVO:00000428]; feature: marine pelagic biome [ENVO:01000023]; material: deep marine sediment [ENVO:00002113] | place: India: Gulf of Khambhat ... | reverse complement strand
TACTTAGTTGGAAACGGTACTAACCATACCTAGCGATTTTATTCCCTTGTTCACCATTAAGCAATTTGAGGTCTGCATCAACCATCTCACGGACAAGGTCCTCAAAAGAGACGGAATATTTCCAGCCGAGTTCACGCTGTGCCTTACGATTATCGCCAACAAGTATCCGTACTTCTGCTGGCCGGACAAAGATCGGCTCACTCTTTACATAATCCCGATAGTCAAGACCTAAGTATGCAAAAGCAACTTCGAGAAAGTCTCTAACAGAATGAGCTTGTCCTGTTGCGATCACATAGTCGCTTGGCTCGTCCTGTTGAAGCATCAGCCACATTGCCTTAACGTATTCCCTGGCATGTCCCCAGTCCCTCTTTGCTTCAAGGTTCCCTAAGCTGAGTTGCTTTGCTAATCTCAATTTGATCTTTGCCGCGTGCGAGGTAATTTTTCGGGTAACAAATTCATAACCTCTTCGGGGAGATTCATGATTATAAAGGATCCCACACCAAGCCTTCAATCCATAGGCCTCACGATAGTTTCTGGTAAGGTGATAGCCTGCAACTTTCGAGATCCCATAGGCTGACCGAGGACAAAGTCGGGTAGTTTCATTCTGGGGAACCGTGTTGGCGTTGCCAAACATCTCGCTAGAAGCTGCAAAATAGAATCGACATTTTGGCGCACACTCCTTAAGCGCCGACAAGACGTAATGTGTTCCATTGATATTGGTATTCAAAGTAGAAAATTCATCTTCAAATGAATACGCTACAAAACTTTGAGCTGCAAGGTGGTAACATTCATCAGGCTTGACCTTGTTCATTACCTTGAATATGCTTGGAAAGCTTTCTAAAGAAGCAGCATGCATTTGTATCTTGTTTTGAATGTGTCTGATGCGCCATAATCTGTGCTCTGGGTCTTCAAGTGCTACTCTGCGAACAATACCATGCACCTCATAGCCCTTTCTTATCAGGAATTCTGCTAGATACGAGCCGTCCTGACCAGTAATGCCGGTAATAAGCGCTTTTTTCTTCATGAAATTCTACTCACTTCATAACATATCGCGATCTTACAATTCTCCAAGGTCATTAATCATCAATGCGGAACGCTGACCGATTTCGTTCAAACTCCTTGATACCCCTTTCGTAGTCATCTTTATTTCCCATATCAAGCCAAAAGGCATCAGTAGGATATCCGAGTACTAATTTTCCTGCCCCAATGAGTCTTAGAACAAGGGTTGGAAAGTCCAGATAAGCGCCGGGCTCGATAAAATCCAGGACATGAGGTTCGTAGATGTAAATCCCTGTACTTGCAGGAAATTCCTTCACAGGTTTCTCATCATAGCCAATGATAGCGTTATTATCATCCAGGCGTAGCACTCCCAAATCAATCTGTATCTTTTTTTTTGTAATTGCAACTGTTAACGCAGATCCCTTATCGCAATGGCACTGCATCAGTTTTGAATAATCCATGGTAGTGAGAATGTCACCATTCATAACAAGAAAGGTTTCGTGAAGTCCATCAATACAGGCTAGTGCCCCAGCAGTTCCCAAAGGCTTTTCTTCCCTGTAATAGTGAATCTTTAGTTCTTTAGTTATTCGATTATTCATCAGGTATGCTTGTATCAACTCCGTCAGATAACCACATGCCAGAGTGACCTCTGAGAATCCATAACGTCTGAGTTGACGGAGAATAATTTCAAGAATTGGAATATCTCCTAAAGGCAAAAGAGGCTTCGGTAAAATAGTTGTATAAGGAGCAAGACGTGTTCCTTCACCGCCTGCTAAAATAACTGCTTTCATATCCATTCAGTCATTAAACGTGATATGAGTCGACCTGATAAAAGGAAAGGTTTTTTTCAATCCATGCGATAGTCCTCACCAAACCCTCATTCAGAGATACGCTTGGGGACCAGTTTAAGAGATTGTTGGCCTTTTCAGTATTGGCCATCAGGCGTTCAACTTCGCTCAGTTCGGGCCTGATTCTTGCCTGTTCTACGACAATACGTGGCTTTCTTCCAAGAAGACTAAATATCTTCTGCGCTAATACTTCGATGGAAATTTCCATGGAGGAGCCTATATTTATCACCTCGCCGAGAGAGTTAGGAGACTCTGCAACGCGGATAAAACCTTGCACAGTATCTTCCACATAGGTCAGATCTCGCTTTGGAGTTAGCGAGCCTAGCTTGACTATATCGTATTTAAGTACCTGGGTGACAATAGTCGGAATTACGGCCCTTGCCGGTTGTCTCGGCCCATAAGTGTTGAAAGGGCGAATAATGGCTACAGGGAGCTCGAAAGAGCGAAAGAAACTCTCCGCAATTTGATCAGCCGCAATTTTGGTAGCGGAGTAGGGAGATTGTCCTTGAAGAGGATGCTCTTCATCTATTGGTACATATTTCGCTGTGCCATAGACTTCGCTGGTCGATGTATGAACAAACTTTTCAATATTTTCCTCCAAACAAGCATTAAGCAGGAATGTAGTGCCAAGGACATTGGTCTGAACATAATCTATGGGATGAACATAACTGTAAGGAATGGCGATCAGGGCCGCTAAATGAAAAACAATCTCCTGGTTTCTGACCAGCTTTTGAACAGCATACGGGTCTTTAATATCCCCCATCTTTACCTTTATCTCTGAAAAAACTTCTTGAGGAATCAACTCCAAAGAGCCACAACTGCCTCTGGAGTTGTAGCGAACGAAGGCGGTAACGGATGCACCAAGCCTAACCAGTCTCTCAACAAGATGGCTGGCAATAAAGCCCCCCCCTCCTGTTACGAGGATACGTTTCCCTGCCCAATTCATTGGATAGCCCTGACACCGGGATTTTGCCAAAAATTACGAACCATTATTTTACGTTTTGCCGCCAATAGTCAAGTATTTCCTTAAGGGCATCTTCTATTTGTATCTGCGGCTGCCATCCGGTTAACTTCCGGAATTTAGTAAAGTCTCCCACTTGAAAAGGGACGTCTGAAAGTCTCATATTTTCCTTGTCTTGTCTCACTTCGATCTTAGAGCTGGTCATGCTAAGGAACTTTTCCAGAATCTGTCGTCCCGAGTAGGCGTGTCCCGAACAAATATTGTACACATCCCCTGGTGCACCGTTTTTCACAGCTAGCCAATATGCCCGTACTACATCCCTAATATCAATGAAATCTCGCCACGTGTCCAGGTTCCTGACTTGAATAACAGGTGGTCTTAATCCTTTCTCAATCTCGGCTATCTGCTTTGCAAAGGCTGAGCAGATAAATTCTTCACTCTGGCGGGCTCCTATACAATTAAACGTGTGAGTACGGATAATCTTCATCCCATAGGTCAAATAATATCGATAAGCCGTCATTCCCTGGGCAATCTTACTCACTGCATAAGCACTGACAGGCCGATATGGATTGGTTTCACCTACGGGATTTTCATTTTTTTTCGCCAGACCGAACTCTGCGCTGGAACCGGGCACTAAAATCACAGGATCTATTTCAATTTGTCTGACAGCTTCAAGCAAAGTCATGGTACCAAGAACATTAGTCTTAAAAGCAAAATAAGGGTTATCGCTTCCAATTCGGTGCGACAACTGGGCTGCAAAGTGAAAGATATAGTTAGGTTTAGTTGTTCTGATTATTTTGCTCACTTTAGCAACATTACAAATATCACACTCAATAGTTTGAATCTGATTGACGATGCGATCAATATTTCGCAATTCACATTTATCAAATACAGTTCCAAATATTGTGCACTTCTGACTTAACAAGTAATAAGCCAAATGGCTGCCGCTGAATCCCGTTATGCCCGTGATTAAGACATTCATTCCGAACTTTCTCTGTTGAAAAAATTGGAGTTTTCTATTTGAGCCAACCTGCGATATATGAAAACAAAAAGGAAACCGGTTAGATCGCTGGTAGCTCCGGCTCCGAATGGCTTGTATGTAACCAAAGATAACTCCCCGTGGACGAAGATTTACACAGTATCAACTGTCCTACATATAATGAAACTAACTTCTCATCTTAACCTGATGCGTATCTATGAGCTTGCAGCCAAACCCAGCAATCTAAAAAGGTTTCTGAATTTCCAAGGGCCCAGACATGTTAATTTTACCACTTATTCCGAAGTTCTGCAAACTTTCAGACGAAAGCAAAATTTCAATTTTGTGAGGTTTTTCAGCCTTCTTAAGAATTCAACAGGGTGTCTTGAGTAGTATCGCCTCCGAATCATAAGTCGTCTAATATGATTACGAAAAGACTCGTTTCTTCTGTCACACTCTCGTGCCATCTCCTTTGCAATTTTTCTAAATTCCTCTTTGCTTATATTTTTAACGAAGTGATTTTCTAGACTTTGATGAGAAAAACGACTCCAATCATGGTTCTCTGCGACTAAACCCAATTCTTTACAGATCTCGAACAACTGTGTTCTTGGATATGGGTTGAAGATACTTAGCGTGATATGCAAAGCAGATAGTGATCTGACCCCGAATTATGTACCAACCTTGATTAGAGAGTTATCCACGTTCTTTGTCCTGCAATCCGGCAGGCGGAGCGTAGCGGAGCCTGGCGGATTGCAACTCGCCGCAAAGGCCGCCGGGGTCATATAACCCAGCCCGCTGTGAGGACGATGATTATTATATTCCAATCGCCAACTCTCCACAATAACCTTTGCTTCCTTCACTGAATAAAATACTTCACGATTCAAAACATCATCACGCAGCTTGCCGTTGAACGACTCAATGTAGCCGTTCTCCCACGGACTGCCAGGTGCAATGTACAATGTCTCAACGTGATTTCTTTTGAGCCATTTTTTAATCGCATCTGCAATAAACTCAGGCCCGTTATCACTGCGGATAAACTTCGGTACTCCACGAACCATAAACAAATACTCCAATACTGCAATCACATCCCTGGCCCGGATAGATCGGCCCAGCTCAATGGCCGGACTTTCACGTGTAAACTCATCCAGCACCGTCAGCAGCTTAAGCCTGCCGCCGTCTTCGGTCTGGTCACTGATAAAATCATAGGTCCATACGTGATTATGATATTCGGCCTTTTTAACGACGCAACTATTCTCTGAACTGCCCTTTGCCTTTTTGAATTTGCGTCTGTAAGGCACTTGTAAGCCCTCTTTTTGCCATATCCTCTGGATGCGTTTATGATTGACAATCCAGCCATCTTGTCTGAGCTTGGCGGTAATCATCCGATAGCCATACCGTTTATGCTTCTTAGCAAGTTTGTTTATCTCTGCTGTCAAAGCCTTATCCTTATCCGGCTGCTTTGTTTTATAACGCTGAGTCATTCCGAGCTGACTGATAACCTCACATGCCCGACGCTCGGAAACGTCCATCTACTTTAGTTCATCGAAAGTACGTTCCTCAGAAGGGACGCCTGCCCCCTTGTTTTGATACTGAAATGGGGCAAGAGGCGAATGCTCATAGCACATCACACATTGATAGTTGCAATAGTCGTTCGTGCTGACAATGACCCTCCAGGGGCCCAACAGTTCTCTACGCTTAAGAATCGCCCAGCCCGCCCTAATCAGGAAGTCGTGGCTAGCGCTACGCAGACTACTCAAGAAATCAGCCCGACGGGATTTAAGCATTTGCAAACTCCCGGAGAATAACCTCACACAAGACAGCCATCTGGGAAACCTCACGAAATACAATAAGCCTCTGATTCATTGACTTCGGCACGTCAGAATATGATCACACCATAGACTTTGAGTTCTGGGACAGTAATCTCCAGATAATCACCTTTGAGGATGGAGGGCAAAGTAATTGTCCCCTCGAAGTCTGGAGAGATCATAAGTGCTTTTCTTTGGGTCAGATAAGAACGAGGCTTCTTGACTTTGATCTTAAAGTTCTTCTTAGGATTCACCCTGTCGGTTCTGAACTGATGGTCATAGTTGACAAGATGAAGCACGAGTCTTTCCTTCTGAGGTTGGTAATAGGGGTAAGCAATGACCTTGCGATCGGAACCGTCGACAACGACCGTCGGCTCAACATAAGTCTTAACGGTATTTTCTATGTTCTTCCGTATTGTGTCGTTATAAGTAAGCAGATACGCAGTTCCGGGGTCTTCCAGTTTTCCCTTGACTTGAAACGACGGCATAATGACAAAACTACCCTTGGCGAACTTGACTTCTCCCTCTGCTCTATAAATGTTCAATTCGCGAGGGTCAAGAATGACTGCTTTGCCGCCCTCGCTGACGTATCTTTTCACTACTTCCTTCTGGTTGTCCGTTATCCCCAAGACAGACGGGATTAAGATCAGCTTGAACTTCTTCAGCTCTTGAAGTGTCAAGGTGTCCTGGAGATAGTGATTGTCTCCGGAGAAGACAACCTCAAAAGGAGTATTAGATTCAGCCAATGCCTGAGCAAAGCCAAGATAAGCGAATGTTTTTGTGCGCATGGCCTCGTTATATAGATAAAGAATGGCTATTGGAGAATACACTGACTGTTCCGCATTATAAATGTCACGGTGGCTGAGGACAAAACCTGCCGCCTCACCACATTTTTGCCATTGCTTTTCGAGCCTGAATGTAGGTACGTGGTACAGCATCATAGCGCTTCGGTTGGCATAGGCCTCGGCAAACAGAATATAGAGGTAATTGCCGATATTTCTGCCGGCTATTTTTTCCAATAACTCGGCGGCAACTACGGGAACTGCCGGGCTCCCCGTGGCCGACCGGGACAACTTTTCCCAGGCCACCCATTTGCCTTGCGGGAAACGCATATCAAGCGCTTTCCTACCTTTGATTGAATACATGTTCTCAAATGCAAAGAAATCGACCAGTTCGCTAAAATACAGTCCCTTTGACCAGTATCCCTGAAACCGAGTAGTCGCAAGGCCCAGTATGTTAGCCGTCATAGCTACCTTCTTGCCCCGCTCCCTGGCATATGCTCGCAATGCTCCGAACAATCGCTTTTTGGTCTGATAGTTATTCTCTTCGTGAAAACGGGCGAAGACTTCCACAAGGGGGTCTGCCTCTATCCTATTTTCATAATCGCGGGAAGCGGTGCGGGAGATCCTTCGCGCCACATCCAGATTATCAATATCACTGATCCCAAACTCCCCGCTCAGCTCGGTAACTGTGAAGTTTGAACGCAAATATTTTTTGAAGCCATCAATGGCGTATTGATCAAATCCAAAATTGAAGGGAAAGAGGAACTCTTGGATGTCATCAACCATGATCAAATCCGCGCCCGCATCAATGGCTCTCTTACCCTGTTCAATCATCCACTTGTTCCATCGTGGGTTGTGAGCGGACATCCCATATGCATCTTCCATCCATGACCTGGCCTTGTCCCCCCGTGCGGTCCTACTCATGGCATCGCTCAACTCCGGCCATCGTTCAATCAAGCTTTGATGTCCACTAAACGCGATGATCGATCCAGATGCCAGCAATCCCACGTTGTGCATCGCTGAAACATATGCAGCGTCATTCGCATATGCTTTGCGCACAGAAGGTGAGAACTTCATGGCTGGCAGAATGGGACCGGGAGTCAAGATGCCACCCCAGACCCCGTTCACCGTTATGTTGAACCTTTTGGCCTCCTGTGGTGTCAGAGGTATCATGCCATAAACCTGCACATTTTGAAACCAGCCTTTCTTTTCTCTCGGAGCGGCGGTCGGCTGAATTTTATCCTTTTGAGGACCACCGGATACGGAAAAGACCTGATCGCCCCTATTCAACAGGGTCTCACCAGCGAACAGTTTCAGACTGAGTTTGTAGCTTCCACGTTTTAAGGCCCCTGCCGCCTCAAACTTGGCGTGATTCTTCTGGCCAGACAAATCTACCATCATCAAAGCCAACGATTTCTCACCTCGCAAAACAATATTGGATCCATCAGAAACTTCGAATCTAAGCAAACATTGGATCTTGGTCCCACCAGGGACGACCGGTGTAGGGATACTTACATCAAAGACGATCTTCTGCCCGCTTTTGAAGTCTTGGCGGGGAATATCTATCTCCGGTAACGGTGCACCATTGAAATGAGCCAGCAACAATGTGTCTTTATCCAGTGTAGCTTCTTTGGAGCCTCTTGCTGAAGCCTCTATGTCTTTGCCACCTCGCTTAACTCGCGACACCCTCAGCTCATCGATAATTACTTGGCACGGAGCACCTCCATTTCTCAGATTACCGATAACCATTTCCTTTGGTATTTTACCCAGGCTTCTTATCAGGCTGCTTTCAGCTATTCTCTGTCCATCAATATATAGAGCAACTCCCTGACTATTCCATCCCACCGCGAGGTGGTGAAATCTCTCACTGTCAAGCAGCAACTCTGGGCTGGAAACGGAGAGCTTGTTGACTTGGAAAACAACTTTCCTGCCCTGCAAATACAGGATTGTCTCATTTCCTTTGCGTCCGAAAATGTCGAGGGGATCCTCGCAACTTAGGAGCGTCCTGTTTCCTGCAGTTCCGTCATGAAGCGGTTTTATCCACATCTCGATAGTGCCAGCGGACGCATGTATATTACCTTTGGTTGGAAATATGATTTTTTCTCGATCTCCGTCAACGAGTATTCCCAGGTCGAACTTCCCTTTCTCATAGCTTACCCCAGGAGTGGCTCTGCTGGGGCCTATCATCTCCTGAGCGTAGGTTGGAGTCAGCACACTCTCGCCCAAGAGCCGCAGGTCATCTATCCAGACCGTGCGGGAACCCAGGGGCAACGTCTTAAAGTAGCCGGCGACCTCAACGATTTCTATCCGGTCAATCTGGACAGGATCAAGCCTGCTATTTTCGTCGGAGCTGTCCTCATCCAGTTTAAATTCATCAAAGCTTATCTTGAACTGTTTCCATGTCAGTTCTACCGGATTGGCGAAGTTGAGATACTGGTAGTTGGACCCGTCCTTTTCAGGGACTTGGATAAGTAGAGCCCCGGCCTTGTTCGACTTGATCCAGAGACTGATCCCGCTTCTTCCCTTGAACTGAGAGGCGTCGACCTTAATTCTTGCCAGTAAGTTCCACTTCTGCTTGCGGATATCATACCGCCATTCCAGAGCACCAGAGCCTTCCTTCACGTTGCGGGGGTCTTTGGTCATGGCAATTTTGCCGTTGTAAGCCCACCATTTTGCCCGGTCTTCCGGCGAATCAAGACTGGAGATGATCCCGTGTTCATATAAGTTTTCTTCATCTTCTGCCGAACTGCAATGGATGCCGAAAATCACGACGAAACATAGAACAAGAGCTACCCGTTTCATTTTAAAACACTCCTTAAAAAGAAGAGGAACATCATTTTTACTCCGTTGAAAATGGCTCGGATCTCGCGTTGTGGATTCCTGATCAGACATTTGATCCGCTGGAGTAAAAAAGCGGGTCTGAAGTAGAACCTCCTGTAAGCCTTGGACACCAGCTTCTCCGTGGTCTCACGAGGCAATGCGGGTTCGTTACTCAGACCGCTTATCGCCTGCTTATAGAATTTACTACCGGGAATACAGTCGTAGGCATAGAAGGTTGCAAAATCGGGAGAAAGCTCCAACGCAAATTCGAGCGTTCTCCTACAGTCCTCGACTGTTTCACCAGGAATTCCAAAAATAAAACTTCCTTTACACTCTATTCCTATTTCTTTTGTAATTTTAATCGCTTTTCTTGATTGTTCAAGTGTGATACCTTTTCTCGATAATTTCAAAGCTTTTTCTGTTCCAAACTCGATGCCGTATTTGATATGATAGCAACCCGCCTTCTTCATTAGCACCAAAGTCTCATAGTCTACATCATTCGCCCTGCTCCAGCAGCTCCATTTTACATCGATACCGCTTTCTATTATTTTCCTCGAAAAACCCTTAATATCCCATCTCGGGAAAGTTAAAACATCATCATAAAATCGAAAATCGTGTGTACCAAACCTTTCAATGCAGTTCTTTATTTCCAATAGCACATGGTCACTAGACCTAAAATACACTGAGTTCCCCCAGACTCCTTTGTAGCAGAACAGGCACTGATAGGGACATCCCCGTCCGACAGAGAGCCCGGTTGTTGGTAGTCGCCAATAATTTCTGGTTGCCGGGTTGGGAACATATTTGTTAATGTCTACCTTATGACGTGCCGGAAAAGGCAATTCATCCAAGTTAGAAACTCGTTTCTCCCTCGGATTTACTTTTATTATACCGTCTTTCCTAAAAGCTATTCCTTTTAAGTTCTCGATCTTCTTGTTGCTTATCCGGGCAGCGTTAATCAGATTAGTGAATACAATCTCTCCTTCTCCGTGGACCAAATAGTCAAAGTGGGGGTAATTAATGAGTGTTTCATCAGGCAGTGCCGAAGCGTGACATCCTCCGATTACAGTAATAATGTTTTTATCCACATCTTTTATAGTTTTTGCAATTTTTGCGGCGTTATTAATTCCAGAGGTAACAGAAGTAATTCCAACAACCCGGGGTTTGAGTTTCTGCAGCACTTCGGTTAGAAGTGTGTCTGGTCTTTTATGGATTCTCAAGTCAAATATCTCATTGCTGATCCCTTCTTTCTCTAAAAAACTTGACAAGCATGTTAGGTTATAAGGGAATTCCATGCCCGGTTGGAATATCCTCTTTTTGACTTCCTCCCCATATTCCGGCTGAACCAATAAAACCTCAGTCTGTGAATCGAAATTTAAAATGGGCATAACTTTACTTCACTGATTTTTTTATGAAATTTACGATTAAAATAATACCCGCCCGACAGGCCAATCCAACAAAAGCAAGAATATTTACCGGATTCACGTATGAACCGACGTGATGCTTGTGATAGTACCTGTATATACTTTTATGAAATTCCATAATGAGTTTAGCACTCTGCTTCTTGCTGCTCATTCCTTCATAGTGAATGATCTTTGCTTCAGGGACACAAAATACTTTCCACCCTTTCTTCTTGGCTCTATAACACCAGTCAGCATCCTCCCAATACATCCAGAATCCCTCGTCTAATAAACCGATTTCATCTATCATTTTCCGTTTTATCATCAAACACGAACCAGCAACCCAGTCAACCTCAAATGGCTCTGAGTAGTCTTGATTGAAACACGTGAGATACTTCCTCGAAAAACGGTTAGTCGGGAATAACCTTGTAAGTATTGACTTTCTTCCAAACAGTGCATTTATCGGAGTGGGAAAGCTTCTCGCCGTTGCTTGAACCGTATAATCTGAATAAAAAGTCTTACTACCTACAATTCCTACATCGGGGTGTTCGTGCAGAAACTGTTTCATTATATCTAATGTTGACGGAAGAACTAATGTATCACTATTCAAAAGTAAAACATATCTTCCCCTGCCTGCTGTAATTCCCTGATTATTTGCCTTGGAAAAACCGAGGTTCTCCTTGTTTTCTATTACCTTAACATCAGGGAATTCTCGCTTGATCATTTGTAAACTTTCGTCAATGGAACTATTATCGATCACAATAATTTCAAAACTGTTTTTTTTGGTATTTGCGTAAACTGACTTTATACATTGCCTAAGTAGATCTTTCGTATTATGATTGACAATAATGATATCTACGTCAGTCATTTTATATCTCTCTCTCTACAGTTTGAGTGGATTAACGTCACTGTAAATATCCTTAGCAAAAATTTCATAAATAGTAAGACTCAATAATGTGATTTAAAATCTTTTAAATATGCCGATTCATCTCGTTTATGGGATTTTCCTCCTCAGCAGATATCTTATCTTGAATAGGTAATACTGCCTACCAATTATTGATCTTTCTGAAGCCCCCTATAAATTGCTTCTAATTTTTTCGTTACAGCTTGTGTAGAAAACTGTTTTCTTATGAGTTCTTGTCCGTTTTTTGCCAACTCCCGAGCCTTATCTTTATTTTCGAGAAGCGTTATCAGCGCCTGTGCCAACTCATCTGCTACCCCACTGTTTACCACGATTCCCGTTTCCCCGATTTTTACTACCTCAGGAATACCCCCGACATTTGTCGCAATCACAGGCTTCCCTGCAGCCATTGCCTCTAATAATGAAAGAGGTAAGGCCTCGCTCAATGATGGTACTACAAACAGATCTATCACGTTAAGCACTTTTTGAAGGTCCTGATAAAATCCAGTAAACAAAACCTTCGGGGATATCTTGGCTTCCCTTGCAAAATCTTTTAATTCGCGTTCAAGAGGACCTTTCCCGACAATCAGGAAAACCGTTTCGGGGAAAGAGGTTAGTACATCATGCGCTGCTTCCAGTAAATATTTATGTCCTTTTTCAGTATTCAGCCGTCCAACTGTACCGATTACTGTGCTTCCCGAGTCGATACCAAGTTCTTTTCTGGTTTCTTTGGGATTAACATCTCGCTCAAAAATCGAGACGTTGACGGTATTGTAGACTGTGCTGATCTTCCTGTCAGGAATTTTGAATTGAGATAAATGCTTTCGAAGGAATTCAGAGTTAACAATTATTCTGTTAAAAAACCTAATTAACATCTTATCTGCGAAATTGTGAATCCTGAATTTGAATGATTTTTCAACCCATCCATGAACTGAAGTAACAATAGGGATACGTCCTATCTTACCCGCTATAAATCCTACAAAATTAGATCTCAGATCATGAGTATGTATAATGTTTATTTCATTTTGTCTCATCAATGAAACAAGTTTTTTTATAACGAACATGGAGAGATACATATTTTTCCACTTAATTCTTTCTGTCTTTATTCCCATGCGCTCAGCTTCTGCCAGAAACGAACTCATCCTGATGTCTTGATTCCCGATAGACACTATAAAGTTGCTGAATCGAGATAAATCCATCTCTTTAATGAAGGATAAGATAAGGGCTTCAGGCCCTCCCTCCTCTGCATAACTGCTTCTTAGGTGCATAATATTTATCATGAAACGTTTGTAGTTAATAAATCAGAAAAAAAGAGTTAAATAAACGCTTTATTTTGAACAATATCTTTCTCCAGTCAGCCCATGAGGTTCCGGGAGAGCTTAAGATGCAATACAACTGTATAAGCATTCCTTTAATTCTTATTCTCTTCATCTCTTTTTCAGAGATATTATCAAGTTTCATGCTGAATTCAGATAAATCTTTTGGATCACTTTTATATTTTAAAATATTATGTTTCTTAGCAATATCATAAAGGACTGAACCTCGCAACGGTGTTGAGGTGGAAAACGACATGAAGTGCAGCAGCCCTTTGGATTTTAGTTTCCGGACAAAGGAAAGTGTATTATTAACTTCTTCGGTGGTTTCGTAGCAAAGTTTTCCGTTTTCTTCCCAGACATTATATATCATAATATATGCATACACTTTGATATTGAAGTGCTTTGCTATGCTACATGTGTTTGAAATCTGTTCTATAGTTGTTTTCTTATTAATCCCGTCTAAGACTCTTTGGTTAGCACTTTCAATTCCAAGCTGTATCAACCAAAAATTGCTCTTAACCATTTCTTGTGCAAGCTCTTCTGAGAATGGATGTGCCCTGAAATTTGCCTGAAAATACATATCCTGATACCCGAGCTTTTGTATCTCCTTGCAGACTTCAACACACCAGTCGAGTCGAACATTAAACTCGTCAGAGCGTATAGATATTTCCCGAATACCGCGTTTATATAAAATCGATATCTCCTCTGCAATATTTTTCGGACTTCTCAATCTCAACCACGGCTTGTTACTCTTCCATACAGGATTTGAGCAAAATGTGCAATTATACAAACATCCCCGAGAGACAATTATTGCCGTACTCGGCTTCCTTTTATATTGATAATTTCCCACATAATTCCTGAAATCTACCAGGTCCCAAGCAGGAAACGGGATTGAATCCAGGTCTTTGATAAACGGCCTTTTGGGATTGCGGACTACTTCGTTATCCCCTCGAAAAACTATCCCATTGACTTCTTCCAATTTCCTTCTGCCAAGACAAACCGCCTCCACCACTTCGGATAATGTCTCCTCACCTTCTCCAACTACACATATATCCACAGACATCTCATTTAAGACTTCCTCGGGCGCAATAGTAGGATGCGCTCCCCCGCAAACGACCGGTAAAGAAGGGAACCTTTCCTTAACTGCAGATGTAACTGTGCGGGCTTCCTCGAACCGGAGGGAACTAAATGAAATACCGTACATATCAGGATTTATCTCTTCAACCATATTCACGTGGTTTTTCAAACCCAGATGGCTGTCCAGATAAAATATTTCTACATCTTCAATCGTTTTCCGCAGATGGTTGCTCAGATATAATATTCCCAAATTAGGGTGATTTGCTATCAGCCATGGAGTCTTGATATCTGGTGGCTCTGCGAGGATAATCTTAATTATTCATCTCCTTTGAGTTCTTTTTTAAGCTATTTTTCGATAAATGAGTAATGTTCTCTCAGACACCTTCAACCATGTAAATTTTTCAGCCCTTTCACGTCCTCTTTTTATCAATCCTTCTCTTAGTTCAGAGTTGTCAATTACTTTCAACATGGTTGATGCAATATTTTCGGCATTGTATGGATCAAAATATACCCCTGCATCGCCTGCAACCTCGGGAATTGAAGATACATTCGAGACAGCAACAGGGGTTTTAGATGCCATCGCCTCTAGTACGGGCAGTCCAAATCCTTCGTATAGGGAAGGGAAAACGAATAGTTGTGCCCCTTGATAAAGTAGTTTTAAATCTCTCAGTGAGACATAGCCGGTCATGATGATTTTGTCTTTAAAGCCGGAAGAATGAATTTTTTGAAACAGTTGTTCGGATTTCCATAAGTTCCCGCCTGTTAAAACCAGCTCAAGGTCAAAGTTTTTTGATTTTCTTAATATACAAAAAGCAGCTATAAGGCGTTCCACGTTTTTCTTAGGCCAAAGATCACCAACTGCTAAAATATAGTCTGCCTCAATTTTAAACCGTTTCCTCATATCACGTACATCTGCTTCATTCATATGTTCAAAAAACACTTCATCTACACCCAAAGGTATTGCCTCGACGCGTTCTTCAGGGATTTTAAAATAGTTCAAAACCTCTTCCTTCATGAATTTAGAACCGGTTATAATCATGCTGGCTCTGCTGACTGCCATTTTTATCATAGCACCTGCTGGAATGGTTACCCTCTTCGAGTAGTATTGCGGGAAAAGAAGCCATGAAAACTCAAACATCGTCAATACGGTCCTTTTCAGTTTTAGCATGGGAATTGAGTACAAGCCATGGAATATGTCTACGGGATTCCTCCACAGTTCAACTGGGAATGTCAGAACGGATCTGAGATACCCGTTATTATGCAGTTTGGACATCCTTTTACTGTTAAAATTGCTCTTCTCCAGCTTATAATCGCAGTCATTTAAAAGATACAAGTTATATTCATTCTGATTATCGATCGCTGAAAGATTCTTGACTAGATTATAAATATATACTCCATGTCCCGTGTTTCCTCCAGGTTTTTGTTCTATGGCTCTATTGAGGAATCTGCAGTCAATGCCGATCTTCATCAAACACCTCCAACAATAATACTGAAGGTTTATTAAATTTGGTTATAGTAAATCCTTAAATACATTTGACCATTTAGATTATGTAAGACTCTTTTATATCAATAAGTATTAACTTTTCGACTGTCATAGGCATATGACCTCCACCTATCAGGTTTAAAAACTCTTTTTCCTTCACCGTATCTTTCTTAACTGAAACAGTCTGAAAAAGAAATTCATGGGAATATAAATTTTGTTTAATACTACCGCAGTATAAAATGATGACAGGATACTATCTACTGAATTAATAAACAAAGGTGAAATACATCCGGGTAACTTGCCGAGTAATTTATAAAAAGCCACAAAAATCTTAAAATAATTCCGGAACATCAATATCTGCTGATGCCTGATGGAGTTCAGAATCAAGGGCGCTTCCGAGAAGAAATCCATAGACAGATCCCCTGTGGTTAAAAATTGCTTCTTTGCACATAGATCAAATAGCGTTGTTCCCCTATATGGCTGGAAGATAGTGGCTTGAATCGCATTTACGTCGACTTCAGCATTCAGCTTTATTGTGTCAAGAACAGCCCTTGTATCCTCATGGGGGATTCCGACCATATTGAAAGATTTGATATGAATTCCGAATTTCTTGCACAAACCAAATGCATTGATTATCTGTTTACGGCTTAATTTTCGTTTGAGAACTTCATTTCTTATGTAATCATTTCCACTCTCAAGTCCGATAGAGACTTCCTTACATCCTGCCTTGCTCATAAGTTCGACCGTTTCCTTGTCGAGCAGATTGGGCCTCCCATTACAACTGAAGGGTAAAGCCACTTCATCTCTATATCTGGTCATAAATGCTTCCCCCCACCTTTTATTCAAGATAAGGATATCATCATCGAAATGTATCCCTCTTATAAAAGGGAATTCCTTTACTATATGTTTAATTTCTGAAATCGCATTATCGACACTTCTAAACCGGGTATATTTTGTACCTTTATCGTAAAGCTCCTTAAGGACATGATTGCAGCAATAGCTGCACTCGTAGGGACAGCCCCTGGAGACCATTACGGTAGCATAACCTTGACTTTCAGTAAAAAGGTCCCTGTAGTGAAAAATTTTTCTGTCAGGAAACGGTAATCGGTCTAAATCCTGATAAGGGGGCCTGAGAGGATTTTTGTGTACTTCCCCTTTAAATTTGCTCCAGATATTTAAAATATTTTGAATATTTTCACCCTTATCCAGTTTATTACACAACTCAAGTAGAGGCTCTTCACCCTCACCACGACATATCATGTCTATTCCTTCCGTACCTATCGTTTCATCCGGTGATACGGTAGGATGAATCCCTCCGCAAATGACGAGTAATCGTTTATTTTCCTCTTTAATCCAGCCTGCCAACTTTTCGACTACAGGAAACGCATGGGAAGTACAGGAAAATCCAATTAGATCCGGCTTCTCTTCACGAAGACAGTTAATGAATTCCTCCCTGCTTGGATGTCGGATCATATGTATCAGTAATGTAGCATGCCCGTACTGCTTTAAATAAGCTGATAACGATCCTATACCGCAATAATAATAGCCTTTCCAGAAACGGAACCGCGGTTGTATGTCAGGGTAAACAAAAGCAATTTTCATTTTGACATTGATTGACTTGAGATCTTAGTTTTTCTCGTTTGATGAATATTAGTATGAATAACGTTCCAATTATTGCCCAAATATGATTAAAGATGCCACTCGAAATCTCCTTTACAATCTGCAGAATTTAGGGAGTATATCTAAATTATTTAGTTTCAACCTTTGCTTCTTCTTAAAATGAGACATGAAACGGAAAACAATACATCAATTTCTTTATTTTTTTAAAGAATACAAGAGGATTTCTGTAATAGTAGTGCCTTTGAGTAATAATCCGTCGGACTTTTTTGATGAAAGACTTATTGATTCTGTCACATTCCTCTGCTGCCTCCCTTACAATTTTTCTAAATTCGTCCTTGCTTACGTTTTTAATAAAATGATTATTAGGACTTTGATGAGAAAATTGACTCCAATTAAAGTCATCAGGTATAAAGCCCAACTTTCTACTGATCTCGAATAACTGAGTTTTTGGATAAGGATTGAAAATACTTAATGTAATATGCGATGCCGATAAAGATCGCATCAGTTCTCTAGTATGTTCAATATCTTCAACAGTTTCATAAGGAAAGCCGAGCATAAAGTAAGCATACCAGTCTACATGCATCTTATGAAGCAATTTTGATGCGTTAGAAATATCCTGTAAAGATAGATTTCTATTAAGATAAGACAAAGTCTTTTCACTACCAGTCTCAATCCCGATGTTAATAGCAGTACACCCAGCCTTTTTCATAATCTTAAGCTTTTCTTCATCTATAAGATCGGGCCTCGTATTGCACCACCACGACAAGTTTAGTTTTTGAGATATCATATTATTGCATAACTCAGTTGTCCATTCACGGTTCAAAGTAAAAGAATCATCCCAAAATTCCAATTCGGTCACATGAAAGTCTCGCTTAAGGTGTTTTATTTCACCAATTATGTTTGTAACTGACCTAAATCTAACGCTTCGATTCCAAAATTGCGTAGATGAACAGTATGCACAATTATAAGGGCAACCTCGACTCCCCATTATGTTGTTAAAGATACGATTGTCTGAAATATCATTTAGAAGTAAATCTCTTCTCGGGAACGGTAACTCGTCCAGATCTTGTATTAAATCTCTCGTCTTATTATGTTTGATCTCCCCCTTAGCTCTGTAAGATAAACCATCAATTTCATGAAAAGCATGTTTGCCTCTTGTTAAGTGTCTGACTAACTCTCTAAATGTGACTTCCCCTTCTCCTCTCACGACAAAATCCACACCTTTCTCCTTTTGCATAACTTCCTCTGCCAGTAACGTTGGATGTGAGCCACCCCATATCACTATACATTTATTATTAAAATCCTTACAAAGTGATGTAATCTTTCTGGCTGAACCATAGAGAGGAGTAAAGACAGTCATTCCAACGACATCTGGTTGGTAATAATTTAATGTATCATACACTTCTCTCCATACTGGATGATTACTTTCTTTAAGGGACTGAGTAAAGCTTCGGTGAGCATCCAATAAGAAAACATTGGATAATGGCTTTACATCTTCTCCTTTTTGGGGAAGTTCAGCATCATATACTCTAACTTCAACTCCTTCATCTGCAACTGCTGCGGCAAGATATCCTAATCCAAGAGGAAAATGAAAGTGTCCGATTCCCTTAAGTCTATTGAAGGGGGGAGATATCAGTAATATCTTCATATTACTATCCATTTCAATTTTTATTATGTTTCTCTTTAGCCTATATAGTCATAGCCTTAATAAAACATAAGACAGCCAGGGAAATATAATTGATGGACAAACCTTGTATGTTATTTGCTTATGGCAGAAAGACATCCAAATAATAAATCCAGCCAGTTTTCGACTATGATCTTTCAACAACTCTGATAAGAATACCGTTCAATCCTTAATGCGCTTTGAGTTTACTGTTTTCCTTCTATAGCATACTTGTTTCCATATAGCGACAGGCTATTCAGACAAAAACGTTCCAACCTTACCTTTTAATCTTCCCATTAATTCTTCTCCCCCCATGGGTATTGGTCTTAAAGGGTGTAATATTTTATGGAAGATGAGATTAGTTGGAATAAGATTACATTTTGAACACTGACAATTAGATAGTGATTTACTTCTTAAAGCAAAGTTCTTGCTTTCTTTTCTGAATTTCCGATATACTGGCGAATTCCATATTTCCCGAAAACTCCGTTCGTGTATATTACCCATGGTCTTCATGCAGTGACAGCATGGTATTACATCTCCGTTGGCGAGAACCAAGGACAAAAACCACCCAACATAACAGGACATTTTAAGGTAAACATCATTTATGTTTCCAGACTTTTTCATGTTTACCCACTGGATCAATTCATTAATATTATGCATCAGGCCATGTTGATTAGCCAAAAGTTTTGCTTGATAAATATCTTTTTGGAGCAACTTTTTATCCTCAGGAGAAAGATCAAGGAAGGAATAACTGTCAAAATAGCTCGAAACAGGAACAAAATTAATTCTGCTCACTCCTGATTCAATAGCAAAATGAATCATAGATTTTATTTCAAAATAATTTTGTGACGAGATAACGAAACTCAGCATGATTCTGGGGTAATTCCGCTTTTTCTCTTTTTGTAGAAGTGCCAGAGTTTTTACGTTATCCTTGACCTTTACAAAAAGCCCTGATTGCCTTCTTCCGGTTATTTTCATATAGGTTTCACTAGAACCGGCATTGATGCTAAAGTAGAGAGCATTAACACCTATATCCACAAGAAACTTAGCCTTTTCCTTGTCCAACAATGAGCCATTCGTAGTTATAGAAATATTAAATCCATTTGTTTGGGCATATCCTATCATTTGCAGAATATCTTCATGAATGAAAGGCTCCCCTCTTCCACTAATATTAATTTCTCTGGTCCCGACTTTCCTTAGATCATCGATCAATCGATAGTAAACATCCACGTCCAGCTTCTCCAGTTTATCAAGAGTATTCTCCTCCGAAGATAAATCAGTCTCTCCGTTTTGACATTTCACAGGCACAAGAGGAGAGTGTTCACGACACATCAGACAATTGTAATTACAGAAGTCGGTTATACCTAATAGTACTCTCTTTGGCCCTGTTAGTGCTCTTTCCTTTGATAATGCTCCCCCCAACAAAATATAAGAATTATGGATTGCTTTCCGAAGACTACTGATCTGGTTTTTTGCAAAACTATGCCTCTTTTGGATCATAAATTGATTCTGGACCTCGTAACAAAGTTATATGATAAAATTAATACTGTTTGAAAACAGCTTGGAATTAATCACTTGAAGCTTTCCTATCCATGGACAAGTGTCAATTTCTTTTTTGGCCAATTCAGCTGCTTCTGTGCTTTTCATACGGATTGATAACCTAAAGTTACAAACTACCAGTTGTCATTCTCTTCATAGCCCAGTGCAACAACTGCTCTTGGATACATTTTCTTGAATAGTTTCTTATGCTCCTCCTTGAATAATTCTTTCCATTCTCCAATCCACCCAGAACGCAAATGATTTGCTTTTCTTGATTGTCTTTTTTTTAAATTCTTAAAACTGTATTTCTCCGCTATACGACAGCAACGATCGACTAAAGTTTTCTTGAATCCATAATGCTCAAACATTTGTCGAAAGACTGTTTCCTCATGGGATATTATATCTTCATACTTAATTTCGAAAATTTGTGGATTATCATAATTCCAATTCACCATATGAGGTATCCAAAACCAAACTCTCTTTATCTCCGCCAACAAACCCTCATCTTTGTTAAGACTGTTCAAGTATTCTTTGTAGCTCATTCCACCATACTCAACCATTGGAAAATTGGCCCACTCTTCATTTGTCCATAAGTGATAGAAATATCCCGAAACAATCATATCCCTTGGATCCCTGACCATATGGGAACCTATGTAGCTTGGCAGTTTATCTAATTTCACGTGGCTACCAGGATCAAGAAAAATATCAGCATCACTGTACAACTCAAATTTTCTGATTCTTTGATAATTTGATCCAATTTTAAAAGATAAACCGAATTCAGCACTTATATCTCGAAGAATCCGTACAAACCAAACAGTGCCAATTTTGTGATAACAACAATGTATGACCACCGGGGAAGTTTCTCTTGACTCGAAAGGATTGATAAAACGCCTAAATGGCTTGCGAATGACTCTCTTAAGCTCAATATTAGCACGAAGTTTTATTTTCTGCATTAGCTGACCTATTTTTCATTTCTTCGTATTTGAGATTATACTGATTGTTTTAGACTGATAATAAGATTGTATAGGTTTGGTCACTCTGAGATACTTTGCTTCGATCCGAGACTGTAAGTCTGTTATCATCAAAAACTTCATCAAGTACACAATTTGCCAGTAAAAAGTTGTCAATATAACTTTGACAACAGGACCAATATCAAAATTCTCTGTATTTTATTTGCTTTTTCTTTTATTTTATCCTTAACGTCTACCGCTTCCATCAGGACGTAACAGCTTCGTCATGTTCTGTTGTTTTTGAATTTACAGCCCCGGATCTAATAGAAAGTCTCTTCAGAACAATAGCTAAAGCCATAACCAGTGGCCATTCTTTTCTGCCAATAGTCGTTTGAGTTAAACCAAAAAATAAGAATCCGACAAAACATATCTCTAGAGTTTTTGCTAAGTTACACATTGAGATATCGCCTTTTTTCTGATAATTTTTTTGTGCAATTCTAAAATCTTTAAAAGTCAGCCCGAAAAGGATCAGCGACAAGAATAGACCAAGAATACCCATCTCAGTAATCACTCGTAAGTATTCATTATTAGGCTCATAATAATAAGGTATAGTCTCACTATATTCGGGAAGATTATAATCAAAATTACTCAGGCCCACACCGATGAGCCAATTGTGATCTTTGAACATGTTCAGCCCGGCGCGCATTAACTCAAATCTCGCACTAATTGATTTGCTTTCCATAAAGTGTTTGAAAGAAAACATACGATCTAAGCCTGAGGATGTGGTAATGGTGATGATAACAATCATTGATAAAGTTGCGACAGCAATTATTATCTTTTCCCAAGAGGGCTTTATTATTTGTCTGATTACCATTAATACGATGATAATTAAGAGCATATAAGCCCCACCTCGGGAATAGGTAAGGGCAAGAGCCAAAATCTGAATACCTATGATTGCCAACCAACCCAACTTCAAAAAACCAGGCGTTGAGAGCTCCAGCTTGTAAAGGCTCAGAGGTATTGTCAAAGCCAAAAACAGGGCGAACATATCATGTCCTACCATCCCGGAAGAGGTCCGCATTATCTTACCTAAGGAAGAAAACTCTGAATAATCTACTATAGCCCCATAAAGTCCATAAGTATCGTCGTAAAGTGTTTTTGCTTCCCCGTGGAAAGCAGGTACCCATCGTTGGACAAAACTAAAAAGTGAAGCTGCCACACCTACAACGATCAGTGCAATAATCAGCCTTTTCACTAATTCTTTCGATTTAACAATATTTAATGTCATAAAGAAAATCCCAAAGTATATTACGTACCTTAGTAAATAGAGGTTGGCTTTCTTTTCAAAATGTATTTCAACAAAAAAGATTGAAAATATAGCAATAAATATAAGCCCGATTATCACTATAAGCTGAGGTGCCGTTAGAAGCTTAGCTTTGGTTTTGAGCTTTTGAATTAACCATGATATAGAAGTAAGAATTGCTAATATTTTAATAATTGATATACTTGTGAAACCTGCTGAGGGACCAAGTGCAGTAAGTGCACCGAGCATTTCAAATGGAATTACAGATACTGTTAACAAGAACCCAATGTCGGGACGAAATAAAATAATTACACATACTAAACTGCCAAGAACAGTAGCTACTGCTAACTTAAAAGGTACGGTCAATATCACCACACCCAAAATAATTCCAAATAAAACAATTGGAATTTTATTGTATAATAATCTCATGATGATCAATTTTATTCCACGATATTGGTGGAACTGACCTCATATATTTGACAAGCATTTTATATCTGTTACTTTAATTTAGTCCATCTTCTCAGCTTATTTTTCAGCGCTATATACCAATCATAACCTGAAGAAAATAAGAACTTAAATTCAAAAAAACTGTCTGCAGGATAAGGGGCAGCTCTTTTAAAATCATACATGTCGCTGTTTTGATTGCTGCTCTGCAAGGTTCCCGAACATGCCACGCTAAATCCTAATTCCTTAACTAACTGCTTTACCTCAGGGGTGAGATCAGAATAAGGGTAGCAAAAGCAGTTGATGGGCTTATTAAGATTATGCTCGAGTATTGCTCGGGATTTACAAATCTCCTCTCTGGCTTTGTCAAGTGTGACATCACTTAGCCAAATGTGGCTGGCTGTGTGTGTACCAAAGTCGATCCCGTAATCACTCATCTCTTTTATTTCGTCCCAAGTAAGCAAAGGAACATCAGACACACCTTTGTAAGTTTGGGTCTGTTCCCCATTAATCGAAGAATGAAAAATTCTATCGAAAATTAGATCAAAATCCCGTTGGACCCACTTTGCTGAACTATTGATGTAATCTGTAGCCAAGAAGATAGTGGCAGTAAAACCATACTTTTTCAGAATAGGAAAAGCGTGGAAGTAATTATTTCTGTACCCATCATCAAAGGTAATAACCAGTAACTTTTCAGACGGTTTGTTTTCTGTGTAAACATTGCTGGCAAAATTTGATAATGATATGGTGTGATACCCGTTCTTCTTTAGATATTTCATTTGTCTTTCAAAGCTCGACAAAGAAGTTGATACAACCGAACCACTGTCGTCAATTGAGTGATAAAGTAAAATCCTTATTCCTCGAGGAGACGTAAATAATCCCGCGAAATACAATATTCTTTTCACGGTTCCTTTAAATATGGTCTCCAACATCATCTTGACCCAGATTAACCAACATTCCATACTTATCTGAACTGCCCACAAAGCAACTCAACTGGATTCAACTCGGGAGTATACACCGGCAACAACTGCAAAGTTAGATTCTCGGTAATACAAAGGACCTTTGAACGATGCCATCCCACACGAACCAGTGTCATCAAGTCTGCACCAAATTCCTCTCTCATAATCCTTTGGATGTCTTTGACCCTGAGGTTAAATGTGGGATTTTTTGGCCGGCTCCTTTTCGATCTATTCTCGAAATGCTTGTTCCTTTTGCCGGGACATTCTCACTGGTTAATCCCGTCGTGGACAATCTCGTGAGCTATTTATGCCTTCAGCATTAAAGCGATGAATCCAATTACTTACAGCTTTGCCGCCGTTTCATTCCAACCGCTTTTGCTGCTTGGGGCATGGTGTTTCCCATAACTACCAATCGCACCGCTAATAGTCTTTGTCATACTCGGGGATTAGATTCTTTATTGGCGACCTTTGCCATCTCGTTTGGAGTAAGGCTGGTTTGCACTCTTAATTACCTTGTCATTCCAGAACTCCTTAATGATTTTTCTCTGGAATACATACCAGCTATCGGCAATTAATATCTTGAATTGCTATTGCTCACATTTATACAGGAATCTTCGAAACCTCTTTAATGACTAAGACAACAATTATTATCATAAATACCAACTTCGAAAAAAGAACCGCAATCCCTGCCCCTATTGCTCCATATACTGGGATAAGCAATAGATTTCCGGCCAGCATCACAATTAGAACCAAAAGGTCTATACCCACCAGTATTTGAGGTTTATTCAATGAAAGTATTATCGAACAAAGAGGTAGAGCAATTAGGAAAAAGGCCGAGCCAGGAACAAGTATCCTCAGAATGGAAATTGAATCGACATACTCGGATGTGTAAAATATGAGAATTAAATGTTTCGAGGCAACCCAAAAGAAAATACATACAAAGAAACTCAACGGGATAGTAGCAATCAAAAATCTTGTGTAAAATCTTATATATTCTGCTCTTTCAGAAAACCTGCTTACTTTCGGGAAAACAACCGTTAACAATGCTATTGCTAACAACTCTAAAGAAGATGTGATAATATGCGCTGCAGAATACACTCCTACAGCCTGCGATCCTTCAAAATAGTTCAGTAAAAGGATATCCAGACGGCTACGTATAGCAATAATGATGGAAGAAAGCATTATGCATTTGCTGAAATGTATTAGATCAAATACGATAGTCCTCTGTGTGCCTTTAGCATAAAAGAACGCTCTTGGAATAAATATCAGGCCTAACAGGCAAGTCAGATATGGAATAATTACATACACTACCACCGAATTAAGAGACGTAAGTATGTGTACAATAAACAAGAATCCTATAACAACAAGTTTAATAATATTATTTATTATCTCTAAGAGGACGTGTTTGACAAAAGTTTGTAGCGACTGCAAAACAGCAAGCTCATATCTCATAAAGATGATGCCTACAGCCCCGATAAAAACAAGGATTGTCAAATTCTCTAATTTTGTTTCTTTAAATACAATGTGTGATAATGGTTCACGTAAAATGAAGCCAATTAGTAACAAAACTAAACCTATTATTATCTCGATCTTAAAGCCAATTTTAAAAGTTAATTCAGCCTTATCCTTGGCTTTTTGAAAATAAGACGAAGAGAATTTTACAATAGCCTGGTTTATACTTCCACCAGTTAACTCAGCAATTAACTGCATGACTACTATCAACAAGGAGAATATACCAAATCCTTTTGGGCCTAATCCTTTGGCTATTATGATAGCTGCCAGGAAACCAAATCCTGCGGATACCATCCTGCCAATAATAACAACCGCGACATCTTTGGTACTCTTTGAGTTCAAAAAGTCTTGTACAAGATTGCCCATAAATGAATTCTTAACTTGTTCTCCTGGTAGTCTGTCAACATAATTAATATAAGCTTTTTAGTTTCGCCGATATCTCCATAAAGACCTGATGGATTTGGCTTTATTTAAGGAGAATCGGCTATGGAGAAATATGTTGTAGAATTGACAAGTGAAGAACAGAAACAACTGAAATAGTTGGTCTCGAAAGGCAAAACTGCAGTTCGAAAAATTACGCATGTCAGGATTTTGCTTCAGGCAAACTAATCACACGACGGACCAGCCTAGACAGACAGATTTCGGAGGCCTTTGGCATTCACACCAATACAATCCACGACATTCACCGACGATTCGTCGAGCATGGATTGCAGGCACCCCTGGATCGTAAGAAGCAAGATAATCCTTCCCGCAAACCCGTCGTTGATGATGATGTTGAAGCTCATTTGATTGCGTTGCGTTGTGGTGATCCTCCAGAAGGCAAGAGCAGTTGGAATCTCCGTTTGCTGGCGGACAAGCTGGCGGAACTGAAAATTGTGCCGAGTATTTCATATGAGACTGTACGTAAGACACTTAAAAAAACGAGTTGAAGCCAAACTTACGCCAGTGCTGGTGTACCCCTCCGAAAAACAATGGCGAATTCGTAGCCGCGATGGAGGATATGTACTTGATGTATACAAACGGTTTTATAATCCAACTCGCCCGAAAGTATGCATAGATGAGACATCCAAAACAACATGTAGCTGATGTTCGCACTGCGATCACGGCCAAACCGGGTACTCCGCATCGATACGATGTGGAGTACCGTCGTTGTGGCGCGGTTAACATCTTTATGTTTATCGAGCCATTAGGCGGCTGGCGACGAGTCAGTGTTACTGAGCATCGCAAACGATTAGACTGGGCTGAACAGATTCGGATTCTTCTGGAAGAAGATTATCCGCAAGCACAAGTAGTTGTTTTGGTTATGGACAACTTAAACACGCACATCATTGGTTCTTTATATGAAGCTTTCCCACCTGCTAAAGCAAGAGAGATTGCCCGGCGGCTGGAAATTCATTATACTCCGAAACATGGTAGCTGGCTTAACATTGCTGAAATAGAATTAAGTGTGTTAAGCCGAAAATGCCTTGATCAGCGGATTGACAGCATTGAACGGCTGGAGTCAGAATGTCATGCGTGGTATTTGGAACGAAATGGATTACAAAAGGGTGTTGATTGGCAGTTCACTACACTGCGGATGCGAGAATCAAACTTAAGCGACTCTACCCACAAGTGTAATATTGACAGACTACTAGGACCGAACTTTAATTTCCACCCTAGCTCCTCAGCAAATCTGATCTTTTCCAACAATGACAATCGCTCCATACCATTCTGAGGGGCAACCATTAAGAAAGATGACTATTAAAACGCGAGATACAAAAAGTGTATGTCTGATGACTTGGTTTATCGGTATGTAATTCCGCTTGTATAAGATAGACAGAATCAGCATGTTTCATGCCAAGAATTATGATTATTTAGTATGCTTTCCTTCAAAGCAGTTTGCTATTTGAAAGGCTACAGACCTCCTGTTAAAAGGTTGAATGAAGCCCCCTTTTCTCTGAGACAGATTGAAGTCATAATATCATCTTTAATTTGCAAAAGTAAATATTTATGGGCGCCTTGGCCAAATAGAACCGTATAATAGCAATATGCGTTATTATACTCCCAATATTCAGTTCCTTTTTTGGCGATCATCCAGCCTTCTGGTAATCCCAATCAATCAATAATTTCACCTCTAAATAAACAAATTAATCCTTCCAGAGCCTTGATTCTAAAGGCTGTTACTTTAGCCTTCCCAAACTTACTGAATATACAGCCATTTAGACAAGTTATCATAAACAAAAAAAAGCATCAATGATATCTAATGACCAAAAAACGACGCCCCTATTGCTTAATGTTACTTCTTCTTTGCCGCAAAATAATCCTTTTGCTCCCTATCTGTTTAGTGCCCATGTTATTAAACTCTTTAAGTCGAAAAACCATCGATGCATCACGAATCAGCACCAAAGGCAATATGATAATTACCCAGAGATAAGCTGATTACATCAACTTTTAGCTAAAATGCACCATGTGATTTTATAGTCATTATAATTGTTCTTATGATTATCTTCATATCTAGTAATAACGACTGATTTTCTACATATTTGAGGTCGTATTTAAGGGTCTCTTGGAACAAGAGATTTCCTCTTCCCTTTATTTGTGCTAGACCTGTAATCCCCGGTTTAACAGTGAATTTCCTTGTTTGTCCATCTGAATAGTATCTCGTCATTTCTGGGATTTCCGGCCTTGGTCCCACAAGGCTCATATCTCCCCAAAAAACGTTTATAAAATTAGGCAGTTCATCCAAACTACTTTTTCTCAGCCCTTCCGCCCATTTTGGTACTCTCGGATCATTTTGTTTCTTAAACCTTAATTGTTTAATTTCATCCTTGTCGTACTTGTATTCATATAATTCTGGAAACTGCTCTCTGGCATCCTCATACATTGTTCTGAATTTTCTAAATTGAAAAGGTCGTCCAAGTAGATCAGCCTTTCGCCTCTCAGGTTTAATCTCTCCATCTTTTGGACATAGATAAAATAGTCTTTCGGGATCAGATTTCCTGCGCTCACTACTATGTGGCCAGAATACGTCCTTGTGGTTTCTTCTTTCGGTAAGCATTGCTCCCGATCTTGGATCTATATAATATCGGGAATTCAAGGAATTATCGTTTCTTCGATTTCTTGCTATCCTCGTTTGCTTAAAAAACGCCGGACCGGAAGACGCACGTCTTATGTAAACTACGATACATAACGTAATCGGCCATATAAATAATATGACAGCTAACGAAACAAAAATGTCTATCAATCTTTTGCTTAAGGTGTAAATCCGACGTTGCATCTAAATATCTCTGAGAGAATATGAAAAAGCTCTTCAGAAACTCTGTTTATGTTGTGCTCATACGTTACAATCGTTTGTACAAAAATTTCGGGATTACATATTTCTTTCTATTCAACACGACTCCACTGATGGATGCGTGAACCATTTCCAGTTGTCGTTTTGCATTCTGAACCACTTCCCACCGAGTCCTGCCAGCATGAACAACCAGGATAACTCCGTCGACTTGGCTAGCCAGAATGGAGGCATCAGCGTAAGTATTGATGGGAGCAGAATCCAAAATTATATAATCAAATTGACCTTCTAATCTTACTGTCAATCCTTTTAGGTTAATAGATTCCAGAACTTCGATGGGATTTCCCCTGAAATCGCCGGACGTAATCACGGATAAATTTGGCAGATTGGTTTTCTTTATCGCTTCACTGATATCTACATTCCCCAAAATCAAATCTGATAATCCGGTTTTATTTTCCACTCTGAAAGCCAAATGTAGAGTTGGATGTCTGAAATTTCCATCTATTAGAAGCACATTCAATGAGCTGTTTTTTGCCAATGTCATTGCAAGGTTTGACACCACAGTTGAACAGCCTTCCTTGCTGACAGAGCTCGTTACCATTATCGTTTTTACAGCCCTCTCAGAGTTCAACGATAAAATATTATTCTTTAACCTTTCGTATTCCCCTGATATATTCCATCTGGTTCGGTATTTCGAAGCGGTTGACATTTTTCGGCTTACTTCAGGTATTCTAAATGCACCTTTTTCTGCGCTTATGGCAGGTTTTCCACGAGGCGCAGGCTCGCCCAATACATCCTGCTGCTTAGCATTGGATTGGTTTATCTGATAGTACTGCTTGACCGTTTCGACAAGGCGAGATAGAACCTGACGGCCTTGAGGAGTTGAATCCAAACCGATAATTTGCATGTCAATGGAAATACTTTTGTTGTCGCTTGTTTGCAAAATTTTTCTAATCCTGGCGTTGAACATCAACGATGTTTGATAAGGCATAGGTGTGAACCGGAGTCCTATAAATTGTCCTTTCTTAAAGACCGGTTTTTGTATACCAAAATGGCCCTGAATCACTCCTTCGTAGTATGGGACTACAATTTGAGCTCCATCGGCGGAGATATTCACAAGCCTGCCTTGGAAATAATCACGCGGTTCTCGCACCGGAGCCCATATGACACTTTTTTTACGAAACCTGCCACCGCGATGCCAGAGCACTACATTTACCTTAAACGACTTGGGTACATCGACGCGAAATTTGCTTCTCCTGTGGACGGCCTTAATCCAATCCGGTACTGCAAGTATTATTGTTCCGCCATGGGTCGGCTCTGATGACGGCTCAAAACCTACCACAGTTGTGTCAAAAACACACTTGCCGAACGAATGTTTGAACGATATACCGACCGTTTGACTAACCTTGAGACTTATCGGGTGTGGCTGTTTCTTCGAGCGAGTACCCTTCACATTTAGGCTGTTGACTCCAAGATTGGTTAGCAGTACCTTCGCAATGCGGCCTTTCCCATTAGATAAATAGGACATAATGGCGGGCACCTTTTTTTCAATGGTGGTACGCAGGATTTCCTCGACCCAATCTCTCTGAAGAGTAAACACTTCATTCATATCAACCCCCTCTTTTCGAGAATTAAGAGTTATGTGTTAAACTATGAATAACAAGCGACTGGTTACAAAATTTAAGGTCTTTTTGAAGCAACTTAGAATTTTCAACGTACGCTTGCTGGCACTCCGCCTTGCGACAACCTTTTCAAAAATAGTTCCCCTCTAAAGAAAGTAGAGCATAAAATACTCTACGTTAATCATCTCTTCATCTCTCGGATGGATGCCAGAAGTGGTAAGTCAAGATATCGTTTGATATCTTCTGCTGTTTCAATTGAATGGTCAAGATACTCTGATAGAAAGGCAAATCCAATTCCAACAATCAAAGCTAACATGACACCAAGACTAAATATTAATAACTTCCTTGGCTTTACAGGTGTAAAGGAGTTCGTTACAGGATCAATCATCCTGACATTTACTATTCTCTCGCTATCAAGGGTATCGGAAATCCTTGTTTCTTCTAATTGTCTCCGGTATAAAAGATAATTTTCTTCGTCTATTTGGATCTGGCGGTCAAGCCGTTTTAGCTCCGTCTCGTGTGCATTAAGCTTTTCGAGCTCCTTCATACACGACTCGATATTCTTTTCCAGCTGTTTTTTCTTTGTATTAAAAGCTTCAAAACGTACTTCTTCCAGTAATAGTTGCTTTTTAGTTTCCAAATGAACCACATTAACGCCTGTCGTGGTTTTTCCAAGAACGTTTGTCTCCTCTTTTGAAAGCTTGCTGTTAACTTTTTCTATCTGGTCCTTCACCGAAACTACCAGACGGTTATCTTCAATGTATTTTTTCTCTAATCTCTCCTTTTCAAGTTCGAGTTCCAATAACTTCGTTTTCAATGGGACTATCAGTGGATTCCGCTCGACTTCTTTTGCCAGTTCGATATTTTCAGATTGCAAGGACAATTGCGTTCTAAGTTCATTAATTCTTGTATTAGCCTCAACAAGTTCACTCTCGGTATTTTTCAAAGAGGCTTGAAAGCCATCTGCCTGTTCCAACAATAATCTCCTCTGATGTTCGTAGGAGGTAATTCCCTGTCTTTCTTTCAGAAGTTGCAGTTTATCCTCGGAATCTCTTAACCTTTTCTCTACCATTTCAACTTGTTTTTGAAAAAACTCATATCCACCATCGGCTTTATGTACATCTAAATGATGCTCAAAATAAAAACCAATTAAGGTATCAAGCACAGCTTCGGCAATATAAGGATTGGACCATCTAAATTGAACCTCTATTACATCTGAATCTCTTACCTGTTTGGCGGAGAGTTTCTTTTGAACTTTAAGAACAGCGCTTTCATAAGGAGATAGTCTTTTTAGGAAGTCTATTCTGTATAATACTTCAAAGACGAAATCTCGTAGCTTGATGGTAATCCGTCTTATTTCGAACTTTATTCTTTTGAAGAAGGTCTGTGGCTGAACAGCTTCGGGAAACAGAAAATCAGTGCCAAGCTTCTCCACCACTTTCTCAATCATGAATCTATTACTTAGCAACATAATTTCCGAGTTGATATCCTCTTTAGTTAAATCAGTAGTGAGCACTTTTTGTTGGGACGATGGCGGTGCCGCAGGGATAGACACGTTCTCTCTACCCAGCTTCACAAGTAACTTAGCGCTGGCTTCATAAGTTTCGGGCCAGATATAAAGACCAACAATAACAGTGACTAAAATTGCAAATACAATCATTATTATTGATACTTTATGCTTGAACAAGACGTAATAAAAATCTCTTAGAGACAAAGGATTGTTAGTTTCACTTTCCATTATAAGCTCTTTTTTTATTTATTTGATTTCTACCTCAGGATTTAGATTATACACTAAGCCAAAGCTCAAGGTAACAGGGATTAATTCTTTGATGTATTGCCGCACAAACTGATTAATCTTAGCTATCTCAGTCTTTGGAACAAAGACAATGTCACGAGGTTTGAGCAAGATATCATTGTGTTGGATATTTGATGTCAAATCTTCCTTGAGGTTCACAGCCATGAATAAAGGATCATGAGTACCTTGATCGCGCAGTACTACAATACTTCTTAATTCCGCAGTATCTTTATACCCCCCTGCCTGTAAAATAGCTTGAAGGGCTGTTAGCCTCCCAGAAATAGGAACAACTCCCGGAGAGTTCACTTCCCCTCCCACGTATACCCTTAGACCCACAAACTCTCTGATAATAACTGTTACTTCCGGATGGCGCAGTGAGTTTGAATATTTCTCAGTAAGAATTCTATCAAGTTCTGAAGCTGTTAAGCCAACCGCCACAATTTCATCGATTAGTTGTAGGGAGATTTTCCCGTCCGGTCTTATCGTTACAAGCTCGTTCAGCTCCGGATTATAAAAGAATTTTATATCTATTACGTCTCCAACCTGTAAAATATAGTCTTTTATTTCCTTGACAGTCTTGGGGGATTTCCAGACAGCCTTAGACGTGTTGAGATTTAAACGAGTTGGTGAATTCACATTTGCACAGCTGAGTAAACATGAGAATATTAACGTTAATAGAAAACCGACGTGTAATTTATTCATTTTTATCAGTTCCTAAGCTACCTGTTGTCAGTATCTGTGGACACAATATGATGTTTGACTGTATTACTCTATGGCATTTTTTTACCTTCACCTTTTTAGAGCAGGGGATTTCGAAGTATTTCTTTGATTAGGCTGGCTTTCTCTTTCACTTAGCCAGACAAAACCTAAGTTTCTATTTTAGCGTAGACTCCGTCCCCGTCGGTTGCATGTCGGAAAGCCAAAATTCCTCAGAATTGGACGATACGGGCACACGCTCCACCAATCATTATATATACCAAAAATCAACCTTTCTGTCAATAGAAAAAGTCTCAAACTTAGGGGTTTTCTATTAAGCTTTTCCGCAACAAATCCTTGTGAAGCCAAAAGCAGGTATTTATTGCTTCAGTCAGGCCCCCCTAACAAACGGTATAAAAGAAAGTCAGGATTATCAGGTAACGGTTGACTCAGATAAACCAGGCGATCACAAATATCTGGATGTGCCTCAACAAGCCACCCCAAATAAAGCATCACCAACACCGCTAACAAAAGCAGACGACGAATCGCAGACCAACCAAATGTTCGTATCTTTTCGAGGCTTACCTGGGCTGCCGGAGATTATGCTTCTTCGCATGAAGTCTATTTCGGCACTGCAGTCATTCGTTTAACCTTTGACCAGGCTGGATTGTCCAGCTGACTCACAGCAGCTTACCTCGGCGCACTCTCCAAAATGACTCCAGAGATGCTAAATTTGAGTCGTGGTGGAAGCGTTAAACATCAAATTCTTGCCTTAAAACAAAAACATAACGACAATCAAGATTTTAATATTTGATTTGAACTCTTCATAGGTGTCCAATGATCTTATATCAGAAAGAAGCATAACCAGTATTATCCCAATCTCGATTGATTCCAGAAATAATACTTAAAGGCCAGTTATTAAGTACATATTTGTTAGAAGGCATGTATAGTACGCTTTAAAAATCCCGGCAATTTTTTATTGACGAGAAGGCGGCTAATATGGTATATAAATAAAGATGTAGTTTTACGCCTGCGTAGGAGGATATCTGTGGATCTTAGTCCTCAAGCGGGCGAAATTCCTGCATCTTTGTTAAGAGTTCTTCGAAAGACATAGAATAAGGCAGGACCGGCGGAGTAGTATGCTCCGCAGTTTCAATTTTTAACTCACTAATCGATGGTTTTTGAAGGCAGGAGGTCTTATAAGGTAAAAAGACAATATCGTGGGCGGATATATGTTGTAGTGTAGCGAAGGGGGAAATCATCATAGGTTGTTCTGACTTTAACTTTTTGATAAGGAGGATTGTCATGTATAAGAAATTGATTTATTTAACTTGTTTTGGTTTGATGCTTGGTCTTATTCAGACGAATTCAGCCAACGCAGCAGACCCAAATCTCGTCGGCTGGTGGATGTTCGATGAGACATCCGGCACTTTAGCGGCCGATTCGTCTGGTAATGGCAACGACGGTGCCCTTATAGGAGATCCCCAATGGGTGGTCGGTTGGATTGACGGGGCGCTAGAACTCGACGGCGACGGTGACTATGTCGATTTGCCCATCAACTCGCTCATCCCTACACTGGAAGAGACCACCTTCGCTATATGGGTGAACTGGTCGGGTGGGGGCGGTGCCTGGCAGCGGATTATTGATTTCGGTACAGGGACATCGAACTATATTTATGTTACTCCCATTGCCGGGGCCTTTGGTGACGCGTTGCACGTGGCCATTACAAATGGTAATAGTATATGGGATGAGTTCAGTTCGAGTGAGGGCACCCTGGCCACCGGCTGGCATCATATAGCAGTGACTGTCAGTGTCAGTTCCGGGACTATGGTTATGTACCTCGATGGTGAGGTTGTCGGCTCAATGGAAGATATGACAAACTCCATCAGCGGCCTGGGCGAAACGACCCAAAACTGGCTCGGCAGGTCGCAGTACGAAGACCCGTACTTTAACGGCTCCTTGGATGATTTCCGCATCTACAACCATGTGCTGTCGGAGATTGACCTTCACGCTATCGCTGTTGAGAATTTCAGACAGGCCTGGAAGCCCGGACCGACTGATGGTGAGGTGGATGTGCTCCTCAATCAAAGGCTTATTTGGAATCCGGGTATTCTTAGCGATGAGACATTCGAGCTGTACAATGAACACAACGTTTACTTAGGGACCGACTTCAATGACGTGAGCTCAGCGACAGTATCGACGGCAACCGTGACGGATGCGAACAAGTATGCGGCCTCTCTTGATTACGATACGGCGTATTACTGGCGAATTGACGAGGTTAGCAGCCTTGATCCAAATAGCCCGGTGAAGGGCGAGGTATGGAGCTTTACAACCGCCAACTTTATTGTCGTAGAGGATTTTGAGGACTACAATGACTTCGAGCCCGACACTATATATTTTACGTGGATAGATGGATGGGGCGACCCGCAAAACGGTGCCACGTCAGGTTATCCTAATCCGATTTTTGGTATCGGAGAGCACTACATGGAGACTACAATTGTTCACGGCGGCGCTCAGTCGATGCCCGTGTTCTACGACAACAGTGCAGGGCTATCTGAGGTGACCAAGACGTTGAATGCTGACTGGACCCAGGATGACGTTGTCGCATTGACGTTGTTCTACTATGGCGATGCCGGTAATGCAGTTGAACCGATGTATGTTGCTGTCAATGGCAGCGCGGTGGTCACTAACGATGACCCGAAAGCAGTGTTGGCTAATGATTGGATCCAATGGAATATCCCCCTGCAGGAATTTGCCGACCAGGGTGTGAACCTTGCCAATGTCAATACGTTGTCCATCGGTATGGGCAACAAGGCTGATCCTCAAGCTGGCGGTGGTACCGGCCATGTGTTCTTCGACGATATTCGTCTGTATCGGTCACTGCCGGAAGAGCCCGAACCAGGGCCGGAACCGGTTGATCCTGGAACCGATAATCTGGTGGCTTATTACCCCTTTGAGAATAATACTCAGGATGGTTCCGGCAATGGTTACGATGCTACCGCGTCCGGCAATCCACAGTATGTCCCAGGGCCGACCGGCTACGGAATGGCGCTGGAGTTTGACGGCGCTGGTGACTATGTTAGATTGCCAATCGGTTCGGCCATTGCTGCGATGACCGATATCACTGTCTCGACGTGGGCCAATTTCTCCGACCTTGGTGGTGCCTGGCAGCGTCTCTGGGACTTCGGTAACAGCGACCAGGTCTATATGTTCGTTACACCCCGCATGGGTACGGCGGGAGAATTGCGGTTTGCCATCATGGCAGCCGGTTTAGCGGAGACGAATATCACTGCCACGGCAACACTTCCATCCGGCTGGCACCATGTAGCCGCTGTAATAGATAGCGCAAGTATGACCATGAAGCTTTACCAGGATGGTAAGCTCGTTGCAGAAGGCCCAACACCGCTACTGCCATCGGACCTCGGTGAGACTACTGAGAACTATTTGGGCAGGTCACAATTTGCCGCGGATGCCTACTATGCCGGCTCTCTGGATGAATTCCGCATTTACAATCGGGCGTTGTCTGAGGGTGAGGTTCTTTACCTTGCTGGTAAGTAACATCGCCGTTTTCGATTTAAGGAGACTTGAATTAGAGCGGTATTGTTATTATAAAGGGCTACGCTCTGCTTGCCGGATTGAAGGACAGTTTTCCTCAAGAATAGTGCGTCCGGAGATCCTGAGGCTTGCTGTTTTAAATGCAGCTATAGCAAAGTAGAAGAATTCAGAAAGAGAAACTTAGGTAGCGGATAGAAAGCTGGCTCAACGAATAGCTCTTAAAGAGAACCTTACTGAATCGGAGTTTATGGCAAAGGAAATGAAATACAAGGAAGTAACGGAAAAGTCTCTCAAAATTGTAGACACCAAAAGAAAAGATAGCAGTCAAGGACAATACTCAATAAGCAGGAGCATATCCAGCGTTAACAACACAAAAACATTTGCTGTTATCTGTTCCGTCATACTGCTCGTGGCTCTTACGGTTGTAGAATCCTGTCGCAGTACAACAATCCAAACAGAACCACAGGTTCTTGAGCTTGAAGGCGATTTGAGAGTACATGACCCGGTCATCATAAGAGAGGCAGATACATACTATGTGTTTTCGACCGGTGGCAGACGACGGTCGGGCATTATACCCATCCGTTGCTCGAAGGACCTGTACAACTGGACTCTCTGCGGTCGTGTATTTGACAAGCTCCCTGATTGGGCTACGAAAGAGATTCCAGGGGCAAGGGGAGCATGGGCTCCCGACATCTCTTTCTACAACGGCAAGTACCATCTCTACTATTCGGTTTCCACCTTTGGCAGGAATAATTCCGCCATTGGGCTGGCCACAAACCAAACACTTGACCCGAATAGCCCCGATTACAAGTGGGTCGATCACGGTCTCGTCGTCAGGTCGTATGAAGGCAAAGATGACTGGAATGCCATAGACGCCAATCTCATCATACAGGACAAACGAAATGTGTGGCTTTGCTGGGGAAGTTTCTGGGGTGGAATTAAGATGAGGCGAGTTGACCCGGAGACAGGTAAGCTTTCCACCACAGAGACAATGCTTTACTCTCTGGCAAGCCGTCCGCGAGCCGGCCCAAATGAAACTCCGCCGGCACAGGGTGCCATCGAAGCGCCGTTCATCATCCGGCACGATGGTTATTGGTACCTGTTTGTATCCTTCGATCTCTGCTGTCGAGGGACCAAAAGCACGTATAATGTTGTGGTTGGTCGCTCCCCCAATATTACAGGCCCGTATGTAGACAAGAGAAGGCAGCCAATGACTGAGGGCGGCGGGACCCTGGTAATTGAAGCAACAACTCCTAACTGGCGGGGGCCCGGACACCAGGCTGTGCTTCAGGAGCCCAGCGGAGACTACCTGTTGTTCCACGCTTACCATGGCGAAACCGGCAGGTCTTATTTGCAGATATCCACCATGGTGTGGGAGGACGGCTGGCCGCGAGTTGGAGAGCTGCCGTAGTCCGATGCTCCGGAAAGATGAGCGAACTGTTTATGATAATACAATAACAAGAAGGATTCACAATTAAGAAAAAGGAGAAGAGATTATGGAAACGAAAAAAACGACAGTCTTAGTGCTTACAATGCTCTGTGTGTTTGTTGGGTCTCTCACGGCCCCGCTATCCCGAGTCGCCAACGCACAGGCTCGGATAAAGATTGACATCGACCGGAAAATCGGCCAAATCAACAAAAACATATACGGGAATTTCGTCGAGCATCTGGGACGGTGCGTTTATGGCGGAATTTTTGAACCCGATTCAGAACAGGCCGATGAGAAAGGTTTTCGTAAGGACGTATTAGAAGCTATAAAAGGCCTAAATGTATCTATTACCCGTTATCCGGGAGGTAATTTTGTCTCCAACTACCACTGGCTTGATGGAGTAGGCCCTCAAAGGACACCAAGAATGGAGCTTGCCTGGGCCAGGCTGGAAACGAACAAATTCGGAACGAACGAATTCATGGAATTCGCCAAAGAGATTGGTACTGAACCCTATTTTGCAGTGAACATGGGCACCGGCACTATCGAAGAAGCACAACGCTGGGTGGAATACTGCAACGTCAAAGAAGGGCCATACTTTGCTGAACTCCGACGCAAGCACGGATATCCTGAACCACATAATATTAAGTACTGGAGCCTTGGAAATGAAATGGACGGATTCTGGCAGATGGGTCACCTGAATGCCGAAGACTACAGTAAGAAGGCCCGTGAGGCGGCAAAACTAATGAGGCTTACCTCGCCAGGCATCAAATTGGTCGCCGCAGGATCCTCAAACTATCGTCCCAATGCCGATCCCGATGCATGGAACGCCACAATATTACATGAATTGAGAGACGTAGTGGACTATATAGCTCTTCATATTTACGTGGGTAACCCTGATAATAACTACTACAACTTTCTGTCGACCCCCCTTGTTTGTGAAGAACGCACCAAGGTGGTCAAGGGTATGATCTATGAAGAAATGCTCAAAGCCAGTCGTGGTGACCGTGACCCTGTATACATCGCCTGGGACGAGTATAACGTATGGTATCGCGCCAGGACCGGAGGTGCCATGAGAGGAACGCGGGCTCTGGAGGAGCACTACAATCTGGAAGATGCCCTGGTAATTGCAGGATTCTTGAATGTATTTGTTCGAAACGCAGACATTGTAAAAATGGCAAACATGGCCCAACTGGTTAACGTAATAGCTCCCATTTTCACAAATGAAAAAACGCTTTTCAAACAGACTATCTATTACCCTCTGCAACTTTTCTCCCAGAATGTTTATGGTATGTCACTGGACGTGTTCGTGGATTGCGACACTTATGACACTGAGAGATTCTTTCTCGGTTTAGGTGAGACGACAACCGTTCAGAAGAACGTACCTTACCTCGATGTATCAGCCGCCTATAACAACGGCCAGCTCGTGATTTGCGTCGTTAATCGGAATAAGGATGAAGCCATTACAACGGAAATAATCTCTCAGGAAGGCCGGTTTGCAGGCAAATTTAAAGTCTATGAAGTGAATGGGCCGGACATTAAAGCCGTGAATGACTTTGGTAAAGAGACGGTAAAAACCATACAAAAATCCGATATAAATGCTTCGGGAGAAAGCTTTAAATATTCATTTCCGCCACATTCCTTTACCCTCATGAAAGGAACGATCCGGCGATAAGCAGAAAAGACAGATAATTAATCAGCCGCCAATTTCCGGGATTAGCTGAACATTGAGAAAACTTCTTCGAGAATATTGACAGTTTTTCTTGACGGCAAGGTGTATATTTAGTATAAATAGAAATATGGAAAATTTTGTCTGCAAAGGAACTCATTTATAGATTTTCGTTTTCACACAAGCAAATTTTCCACATGTATTGATAATTTTTCAAAGACACAGAAAAGTCTCAAAAGCTTGGACCTTCGAAGTAGCAATATTTTACTCTTCAATTGAAGGTTATTTTTTAAGGAAGGATGGTATCAGATTAAAAAATATTATTTTGGAGAGAGGTACGATATTTTGTAGAAGTGTTCAAATTCGTTTTAAGTCGTTTCATTTTAAATAATTCTAAGGAGGACTGTTATGTGTAGAAAATTGACTTATCTAATTTCTTTTATTTTCGTGCTGGGCCCGATTTTGACGGGTACGGCCAGTGCTGAACTTGTCGGCTGGTGGAAGCTTGACGACGGAACCGGCACTACTGCGGTTGATTCGTCCGGCAATGGCAACGACGCCACTGTCTATGGCGACCCGCAGTGGATAGATGGTCGGCTCGATGGGGCACTGCAATTCGACGGTGTTGATGACTATGTAGAATTGCCCATAGGCTCAATGATTGGTACGCTGACTAACTCTACCTTTTTAATATGGGCGAACTTTGCTAATGCCGGTGGTGCCTGGCAGCGAATCTGGGATTTTGGAAGCGGCGAACAGATCAACATGTTCCTTACACCCCGCATTGGGACGGGCGACCCGATGCGTTTCGCCATTACGGAGACCAGTTACGCGGACGAAGATCAAACAACCGCACCGGCCACTTTGGCCAGCGGGTGGCATCATGTGGCCGTGATAATCGACATAGATAACAACGCCCACAGGCTGTACCTCGATGGGGAACTCGTTGCTGAGAACACTGATGCCAGATACTCGCCAAGCACTCTCGGCGAAACCACCCAAAACTGGCTCGGCAGATCGCAATACGTTGCTGATGGATACTTTGTCGGCTCTTTGGATGATTTCCAAATCTACAACCACGCCATGTCGGCGAATGAGATTCGAACCATCACTATTGAGAATTTTCAACAGGCCTGGGAGCCCAGACCACCTGAAGGTGAGGTGGACGTGCTCCTCGATAAAAAGCTTATTTGGGACCCCGGTATTGTCAGCAAGGAAACAATCGAGCTGTACAATGAACACCACGTTTACATCGGAACCGACTTCAATGACGTGAGCTCAGCGACAGTGCCTACGGCAACCGTGACGGATGCGAACGAGTATGCACCCTCTCTTGATTACGATACAACGTACTACTGGCGCATTGATGAGATTAGCAGCCTTGATCCAAATGGCCCGGCGAAAGGCGAGGTATGGAGCTTTACAACCGCTAACTTTATCGTCGTAGACGATTTTGAGGACTACAATGACTTCGAGCCCGACACTGTATATTTTACATGGATAGATGGATGGGACGACCCGGCAAACGGCTCCACTTCAGGTTATCCTAATCCGATTTTTGGCATCGGTGAGCACTACATGGAGACTGCAATTGTTCACGGCGGTGAGCAGTCCATGCCGCTGTTCTACGACAACAGTGCAGGCCTCTCTGAGGTGACCAGGACATTGAATGCCGACTGGACTCAGAATGATGTTGTTGCGTTGACACTGTTCTACCATGGCGATGCCGGTAATACACTTGAGCCGATGTATGTTGCTGTCAATGGCAGCGCGGTGGTCGCTAATGATGACCCGAAAGCAGTGTTGGTTAATGATTGGATACAATGGAATATCCCCCTGCAGGAATTTGCAGACCAGGGCGTGGGCCTTGCTAATGTCGATACATTGTCCATCGGTTTGGGTAACAAGGCTGCTCCTCAAGCAGGTGGAGGTACCGGCCATGTGTTCTTTGACGATATTCGTCTGTATCGGTCAATGCCGGAAGAGCCCGAACCCGGGCTGGAACCGGTCGATCCCGGCACCGATAATCTGGTGGCCTATTACGCTTTTGAGAATAATACCGAGGACGGTTCCGGCAACGGTTACGATGCTACCGCATCCGGCAATCCACAGTATGTCTCAGGGCCGACCGGCTACGGAATGGCGCTGGAGTTTGACGGCTCTAATGACTATGTTAGATTACCCATCGGTCCGGCCATTGCTGCGATGACCGACATCACTATCTCAACGTGGGCCAATTTCTCCGACCTTGGTGGTGGCTGGCAGCGTCTCTGGGACTTCGGTAATGATGAGCAGATCAATATGTTTGTCACCCCACGCATGGGTACCGCCGGGGAATTGCGATTTGCCATCACGATAGCCGGTAATACAGCGGAGTCGAATATCACTGCCGCGGCAACACTTCCATCAGGCTGGCACCATGTAGCCGCTGTGATAGATAGCGCAAGTATGACCATGAAGCTTTACCTGGATGGCAAGCTCGCTGCAGAAGGACCAACGCTGACATTGACATCGGATCTGGGTGAGACTACTGAGAACTATCTGGGCAGGTCACAATATGCTGCGGATGCTTACTATTTCGGCTCTCTGGATGAATTCCGCATTTACGATCGGGCCTTGTCTGAGAGTGAGATTCTCTACCTTGCTGGTATGTAACATCGCCGTTCTCGATTTAGAGAGACTTGAATCAGGACAGTACTGTTGTTATAAAGGACCATGTCCAAGTCGATTCAGTGGCTTGATGAATGGTTTTTATTGATTTGCGACCGAGATAGGTATAAAATTGGTGTATTATGCATCAGAAACCTTTTTAAATAAATGATGG
>JABAOC010003271.1_pt2 | contig 42251 bp, 70 predicted proteins | sample 7062161 | NCBI WGS metagenome assembly JABAOC01 (sample SAMN14538625, study PRJNA623070) | marine sediment metagenome | biome: marine biome [ENVO:00000428]; feature: marine pelagic biome [ENVO:01000023]; material: deep marine sediment [ENVO:00002113] | place: India: Gulf of Khambhat ... | reverse complement strand
GTCGAGCTGATCGCCAGGTGGAGCAGCGAGCCCTCGTCGACCCACTGGGTCTCCTGGGCGACGTAGTGGAAGAACGTATCCCACGAAAGCAGGAACAGCTCCCGGGGGATCAGGTCGAACGAGCGGTTGATCCGGAGAGCGATCCCCGGAGCGTAGTGAACCAGCTCGCCTTCCTTGTAGCCGGTCCCCTTGTCGTAGGATCCCGACTGCACGGCACGCCGACGATCCGGGGCCACGAACTCGATGTACTTCTCGACCTGCCCCGGAGTTGTCCAGATGTCGGTGGGCCGCTTCCCGGACTCCTCGTGAACCTGGTGGTTCACACGGATGAGAAGCTGCTCGGTGAGGTTGCGCAGCGTCCCGCCGTTGCTGGAAACGATGGACTTCAGCTTCTCGTTCCCAGTGGCCGTGCGGTCCTGCCCATGGATGTCGGTGTTGTACGTGCCGTCGTCGACGAGACCACGGAGGCCGTTGGCGAAGGTCCCGGACATGTCGCCCAGGCCGTCCGCCGAGACCACCATGATGGCGTCGTCAGCAACGACAGATGCACCAGCGGTGTGGTCGGTGACCGTCACGCCCGCCTCGGTCTCGAAGATGATCTTCCGGGTGAGGTAGTCGAGAGACTTGATGCGGACACCGTCGGTCGTGGCCGAAGTACCGCGCTCGGTCGCCAGAGCCGTACCGTCGCGGACGGACACCTTCTGCCCCTGACGGAGCAGCTTGGTGCCCTCAGGCTTCCGAACCGTGATGGAACCGGCGACAGCGGACTCGACGTAGGCGCGAACGCCATCGCCAGTCGTGCCGACGTAGTGGGACTCGACGTACTTGCCGAGGTTGGATGCGGTCTCTTCCGTGCGCCGCTGCAGCTCACCGCCTTCCCACGCCGACTTGCCAGTGTTCGCGGCACGCCGGGTGAGCCAGCCGATGTTCATCGTCGCCTGGAAGATTGTGGGGCGCAGGTTGAACTGCACCTCGTTGCGGCCCCGCGCCGTCTGGAGGTCACCCTCGTCCAGGATCTGCGCCACGTTCTGGGGCAGAGCCAGCACGCCGTTGAACTTCACGTCACCTTCGGTGACGCGGGCCCCGGCGGGCGTGGACTTGTTGAGCTTCTCCCGGAACGGAGCTTCCTCGTTGATCATCGGCTCCAGGGCCTTGGAAGGATAGATCACCTTCAGGGCCACGCCGAGATCGGTGAAAGCCGAACCGATGTTTGCCATTTGTATCCCCTAGCGGGGACCCGAACTACCTCGCACGCGAGAGTTGCTTGCTGAGCTGACGCGCTCGATACTTCGCGTACTCGACGGTCCAGTTACCCCGCTTGTCGTACATCTCGATGCTCTTCGGTGGCTTCGGCTCATCCAACCCCTTGGGGAGTTCTACCTCCACTCGGGGCTTCGGCCCGGAAGTCACAGGGGTACGCTTGCGTACAGCCTCTGACTTCTTGGCAAATGACGGCTTCATCCCCCACGCGTCCGCGTGCTCCTTCATCAGGTTTGTCACCCAGTACGAAATGTTGATACCGGGTGCATCCTTCGGAAGGGTTCCAAGGTGGTTGGCAATGGTGGTACGGATGGAGTTGTTCAGCAGTTGGAACTGCTTGGAGTCCACTCTGATTCCGTACTTCTGTGCCTCGTCACGCATGGACTGGTTGAACTCGTCACGGGTGAGACTTGCCACACTAGCATCTCTCAGTTGCTTCTTCTTGGCCACTTCTCTACGAGATTGCACAGCCTGTTCGGCTTGCTTCCTCTGTCGTTCCAGGTTCCGCTGGTCACGGGCCAGCCTGTTCATCTCCCGACGACCCTGGTTGATGGTCGTCAGAAGACGTGTCAGCTCAGCCTTGCGCCCAGCGATCTGGGTCTTGATCGCTGCCTTCTCGTAGTCCTCAGCCTTGGCGGCATCGGCTTCGAGAATCTTGATGTCGTTCTCCACCTGGCCGTACTGACCGACCAGATGCATCTGCTCTTGCTGGATGGCATCGACCTCTTGTGAAAGGCCTTGAAGTTCTTCGCTGAGACTCTTGACATCGGGATCCTCGGAGATGGGCTCCTCGGTATCCTGCTGCTTGAGCAGGAACTCCTTCAGGCCTTCGATCTCCTTGTGGAGTCGAGAGGCTGAGTTCGCCTGCTCGAAGTACGCGTTGACTAGAGCTTCCTCATCGCCACCGTACTTGTCTAGCAGTTTCTGGAAGGCGGGGCTGCGTACCTGCGCAGGCTCGTCCTCCTCCTCGTCATCGGTCTCCTCTCCGGTGTCGTCCTCCTCGGTGTCATCGGCTTGGGTTTCATCCTCTTCCGAATCAGCCAGTTCGGCAGAGTCGTCGACCTCAACCTCAGAGTCAGGGGAGTCCTGCTCGGGGGCGTCGTCAACGTCGGTTTCGACTTCGTCAGTCATCGGTTCCTCGCTCTCGACTGAGGGTAGGCCACAGTCTCAAACTACTTTACCACATCGACTTCCGGCATCCTGGCAAAGTCGCCAGGAAGCAGCTTGAACGAATTGGTGCATCTTTCGCACTTGATGATTAGGGGGTGTTGGCCCCCAGAGAAGATGCCGAGTACGAGAGGCTTCTCGTACTTGGTACGAACGAAATCACGGCACGTCGGACACTGGATCTCTCTCATTCCGGCTCCCCAGTGTAGTAGGTGTCATCCGGCTCCGGAGCCAGCCAGTCCCACCCAGTCGCAGCGGACAGGGTCTCCTGCATCTCCTTGATAGTCGTGTTGTACAGAGCCTTCTTGACCTCCTGGATCACGGATGGTCTAGAGCTTGGCCTGAAGATCTCACCCGTCGACTGGGCCAGGTCCTCTCCAGCTCGCTGCCAGGTGCCTGGTGCTGCCTTCGGGGTCCCACCACCAGTCGGCCGGGGGACCCTGCCGATGGGACCAGCAGCCGGGGCCGGAGCAGGAGCGCCCCGCCCGGCCTTGCTCAGGTTCTTGGCGACCTTTCCACCGAGGGCCCCGATGCGCTCGGTGTAGGCCGGATGCTGTGAGGCCAGAGCCAGAGAGGTAGGCCCCCTAGCCCATTGGGCCGCCGGGATAGCCAGAGCAGCACCCTGGATGAGTGCATCCCCACGGGTCTCCGGGATGAGGCCAGCAACGGCGCTTCCGTGGGGGAGCTTCGACGCCCAGTCGTGTAGGGGCTCCGTGAAGACGGGCGTCTCAGTACCAGACTCGATGGGGTCGAGGTCACCAGTCAGGTACGCCCGGGTGTCGCGCAAGGCTTGGCCGAGCCCCCAGAGGTTCTGGAGGTTCCTCTCCACTGGTGCGATGATCCCGTGCTTCTGCTGATCAGCCAGCGGAGTTCCGTACTTCTCCTTGTACGCTTCCCAGGCGTTCTCTGCCATCAGATGAAGGCCTTCTTCTGTTGCTCAGCACTGCCCTTGTGCTTGAAGTACTCGATCTGCCGAAGCCGCCGTTCGGCTGCCTTACGAGTCGCGTACTTCTTGGAGAGCTTCTTACCCTTCTCAGAGTAGATGACGAAGCCCTCTCCAACCTTGCGAATCATCGGGACAGGGCTTGGTACTGCTGACCAGCATTGCCTCGGGCGAAACGCTTACGCTTCTGGACGGTGCCGCCAGTCTGCTTCTGGACGGTGCCGCCAGTCTGCTTGGCCCGCTTGAAGCTCTGCTGGGCCCGCTTCCCACGCGTGAAGCCGAGCTTCTTCCCACGCGTGAAGCCGAGCTTCTTTCCTCTTCCCCATGCTCTCTTCATTTCAGACCCTCCCTCTGGGCCCCTGCGGGGGGTGCCTCTCCGTAGAGATCCCGCAGCCTCTTGTTCCTCTTCTTGAGGTCCTCAGCCGTCTCTTCCGCCTCGTCGGTAACGTCCGAGGGACGCTTCTTCTTCGGCTTCTTCGAGCGGCCCTTCTTGGGCTTCTCCCCCTCCCAGACCTTCTCCCCGGTAGTCGGGTCGACGTAGTCTGGATCCCAGGGATTCGACTTCTTCTTCTTCTTCTTCTTGAAAGGCTTACTCATACCCCTCATGCGGCTCCTCCTTCATCCTGTCCGGGGGCTGGACCAGGTCCTGAGGCCGGAGCACCTGGACCAGGTGGGGGGCCTCCCTGGGCTGCCATCATCTCTTCCTTCTGCTTCTTCTGGACGAGGATCCGGTAGCCTTCGACGACCGAACGGAAGCGGAGGAATCTCTCCATCCGCTGCGCCACGGCCTGTGGGTTCTCCTGTGTCTGCTCTGCCTTCATGGCAGCGATTCCCGCAAGTCCGGGCGTTGGTGTTTGCCCGGTCTTCTTGTCGATCATCTGATTCCAGATACCGAAGATCTTCAGCTCGACTTGTCGAGGCAAGAAGATGGGAGCTGGGGGCTCCTGCGGAGGAGGGGGAATGGCGCTGATGGCCTGTGGGTTTTGTCCCTGTGGCCCCGCGTCCTGCAACGCAAGTTCCTTCGCCAGCTCCCACTGTTGCATCTGCTGTTCGTAGTCGGCCATGGCCTTGGCATACAACTCCTGCGCCTGGTCGGGAGGCGGCTCGCCGCCGTAGAAGTCCCGGGCCCTCCGATCTACTTCCTCAAGACGAGCCAGATCCTCTTCCCAGCCAGCGATAAGAGGAAGGATCTCCGGCCAGCCAGCGGCTTCCGCCATCTGGCGTCCTTCGTCTTGCAGCAGTTGAGTACCAAGCGTAGCGAAGCGGATCTGGGGGTTGTCGATGGAGGAGTCGATCACCGGGATCTTGCCCTCGTCGACGAAGTCGATCCACTGCTGCTTGGCCTTGTCGATCTGCAAGTTCGAGTCCTCGTTCACGTCGGTCGGCAGACCCATGTTCTCCAGGATCCGCTTCCGCGCGAGGGGCGAGGAGATGTCGTAGAGCTGGTCGACCATGGCCTCGCGGGTGGCCTCGCGCTGGATCACGGAGTGGTCCACGTAGGCCTGCTTCTCCACCTTGACCTTGGTCTGCCCGCCGATGGCCTCACGGTCGTACTGCTTGACCTCCCAGGCCCCGTCGGGCGTTGCAGCCTCGTAAGTATCTGGTTCTACACGGTTTACCCAGAGCAGTTTGAGCTGGTGGGACCACACCCTCTCCAGGGAGGTTGTGATCCCACGCTCTCGGGTAGCACGCTTACGCTCGGCCTGCTCACCCAGGATCTGTAGCCCGGACGTTGTAGTGACGTTTCGCGGCGCTTCTCCGATCTCGATGTCAGCGGGACCGACGATGGCCGTCATGTCATCAATGCAGGCCTGGCGTTCTTGGTACACCCCCGACGGCATCAGGATGGAGCCGAAGACCTCGGGCTTCGCGCCCGGGTTCAGGGGTGAGATATGGTAGCGGAACATCTTGCCAAGGCCGTAGGCTGCATTCAGCTCCGGCCCTTCGATGTCCGCGTCGTCCGGGATGAGGAGGTTCGGCGAGCCCATCCGCTCCCGAGCCTCGATGGTCTGTGCGTCCATCCCGTTGATTCGGTTCTGGGGGGAGATCAGGTCATCTGGCAGCGACTTGCCCCAGAACTCACCTTCCCTCTCCTTCCACACCGCCGCCGTGATCATCACCTTGGGGACGGAAGCCTTCTCACCGTTCTCCAGCTCCAGGTGCTGCATGAGGCCGGTGTTCTCAGCGATGAGGCTCTGCTTTCTCCCGATGATGGTGAGGAGTCTACCATCCGGATGGCGGTAGCAGGGATCATGGTACAGCTCGTAGACCCTGACGTGGTGGTCGTAGATCCCGGCATCGAAGCCGTAGTCCCATCTGGAGACCAGATCGCGTTCACCCAGGAGCGGGTGGTTCCGCATGATTTCCTCTGGCGACTCTGGCTGCACTTCGTCGATGAGATGCGGGAACCGCTCCTCGATCCAGTCCAGCGAACGGATCTTCTCCACCCCGTGCATCTTCGTGTTGTAGGTGGTCTTGTTGACTCCACCGTTCTCCGGGTAGTACTCGAACGGGGAGAGGATGTCGAGGTCCGTACCCCCTTTGGGTACGTTCGTACCCAAATCGAGACCGAAGAAGTCCTGGCCGAGGGATTCCTCCTCGGTCAGGTTGGCCTGGGTAAGGGGGCCGCCGCAGACCAAGCACGCCATGATGGGAGTCCCATCCGGGGCCTTGTCAGAGCTGTAGAGCGCCCCGCACGCCTGGCAGCGGGCCGCGTTGGTGGCTACCCAGGTGGTGTCGCTCCAGGAGTCGTCCCAGTAGGACTTCATGATCCCTGTGCCGAAGAGGATCACGTTCTTGATGAACTTGTCCCGCTTGTCGGGCCAGTCTAGCTTCGCCAGCCGGTCGTTCAGGACGTCGTCGGCTACTTTGGCCGCAGCCTGGAGACGAGGATCCCGTGTGTTGGAGACGACCTTGGGCTTCCACTGGCGCTTGGAGAGGGTGGCGAACTCGATGTCGATGGCGGGGGCGATACGGTTGGTGACGGGGCGGGGCAGCTCGACTTGAGCTGTGGACTGCATCTCCCGGAAGGCGAAACCTCGGAGAGCCTCAAAGGTTTGCTCCCAGTCTCGCTCGATCCACTGCCTGCCTAGCTCGTAGTACATCGAGAGAGCCAAGCGGGTCAGGTGCTTGTTGCGGTAGCTTGAGTACTGCTGGAAGTACCGGTCTCGAAAACTGATGATGTAGTCGTCGTCTGCGTCCAGGGTTGGGAACCGGTACAGCTTGTCGGGGTTGTAGACGATATCAGTCATTCTTGCCTTCAGAGTCAACATCGGACGATGTCGCTGCTGGAGTCATCTCTGGAGGCACCATGCCTACCCCTGGAAACCAGACTCTTGGCCGCTCTGCCTCCCCGTTACCCTTTCCCTGCGGTTGGGCTGTTGGCATAGGGCGGGGATGGAGGACGGCGTGGGCAGCAGGGTTGCTTAGCGCCAGGATCCGGTCGAGCAGAACCTTCTCATGATCCTGGTACTTCTGGGTGAGGAACCGCACCTGTTGTCGGAGGTCCGAGTTCTCGGCGCGGAGGGCAGCAATCACGTCCTGGGACGCACGGCGGTCAGAGAACCACATGCATACAGTGTAGCAGACTGCTTGGGGACTCAGAGGGTTAGGATGGGGTGTCGGCCCGGACTCGAACCGGGATCAAGAGGGCCACAACCTCTCCGCTTACCGTTGGCGTACCGACACGCCGGGGTAGGTTGTGCTACGGATGGACTGGTGGAGAGGGGAGGAGTTGAACCTCCACAGGTCCAGGACCGAGTGGGTTACAGCCACTGAGGCTCGCCAATGCCCAGCCCCTCCAGAAGAGCGGGCCGGGGAGCCCTCTGCTACTCCCCGGCCCTGAAGCCACTGCCGCGTTCCCCGAAGGGGAGCCAAACCCTCAGGAGGAGTCTAGGATATGCACCGGGATGGAGCCTGTCAAGCCCCTAGTTGCAACTACCAGCGGGGAGTGCGCTGGAGGGGGATGATGGAGCGCCTCTGTTCTAGCTCCTGGTGGGTCTTAGTGACAGACTTCTTGCCCTTTCTCACCCACTTGAAGAAGTCCTTGCCCCTTATCTCCTTAGCGGTAGGGGCATCGGGGACAACGTCTCGGGCTGCCTTACGCATTTCCGACCAGCCGGTCGGCTGAATAAAGGTAACCCCCTGGGTGAAGCAGTCTACCTGATCGTCGAAGGCTGCCTTGGGGAACTGGGCGCACTCCTCGATGAAGTCCCAGACCCACCGCTCGCGGGTCCCATCCACGCGCTCGGGGAGGTAGACGTTCCCGGCCATGACGTAGGGCACGACGGCCTCCACTCGGGCCTTCTTGGACGCGTTCTTGACCGGGATGGGAATGATGCCAGGGACTTCGTGGGTAAGGGTGGCCTTCAGAGCGGGTCCCATGGCCGAATCCTCGACCAGCTTGGCTACGGCCTCGGGGTACTTCACGGCGAAGTTCTTCATGTGCCAGATTACCTCGCCGATGTGGAAGTGCCCCCGGACCTGGTTAACCAAAAAGCAGTCTGCTCCCTTCCTGCACCACACCTGCCCCACGGAGTAGTCGTTCGTTTCGTTGTCCTTCAGGGCCAAGTCCCAGGTTTGAATCCATTGCTGCGGCTGCTCGGGCAAGGAGTGGTATGACTTCCACCACGCCCTCTTCAGAAGGCCACCACCTTCCGGAGTAGGCCTGCCCTGATGGAGTGCCGACCACCAGTAGGGCGACATGGAGTTCTTCCTGATCTCGTAGGTAGGGTCGTCCGTGTGGAACTGAGGCCACAACGGCTCCCCAACGGCTCTGCCGAGCGGATCGTTCTCCTCCGCTAGGCTCGGAATGTTCACGATCTCCCATTGGTCTCCGTAGTTGTCAATGATGCGACCGAACAGGTCATCCTGGTGCCAGCGCGTCATCACTCCGATGATGACGCCGTTCGGTTGCAATCGGGTTAGCGCGGACGACTGGAACCATTCCCACATCTTCTCCCGGTAGACCTCGGAGTCGGCCTCCTCTGCGGACTTGACGACGTCGTCGAGGATCATCAGGTCGGCACCCTTACCCATGAGGGAGCCGCCGTAGCCGACAGAGATCATGCCCCCACCCGTGGTGAGCTGCCAGTCGTCGGCAGCCGTGCGGTCGGGGTTCACCTGGAGGTTCAGTTCCTCGCCGAACTCTAGGATGAGGTCGCGGACATCCGCGCCCCACTGGCGAGCGAAGGTCTGGTTGTAGCCGCAGAGGATGATCTTGTCCTTCGGATGCTTGGCCAGCCACCATGCCGGGAGGTAGCGGTCGATCATGAGCGACTTCCCGTGGCGGGGACCGAGAGAGACGAGCATCCGTCGGAGTTCTCGCTTCTCCATCTTGACCAGCCGGTCAGAGATGTAGTCTAGGTGCAAAGCGTGCATCCAGGAGCCACGCGAGTACTTCACAGCAAAATCGGCTGGGGTGGCAGGGAGGTCCTTCACGCCGCCCGTGCCTCTCAGCGCCTTGTCGAGCTGCGCCAGGAGGTCGTTGAGCTGCGGGGTGGTGAGCTTCGCCCTCGCCTCTCGGTTGTGGATCAGCTCGTCTAGGAGATGATCTCTCTTGGCCAATCTCTCTCCTGCAAGGCGTGTTGGAGTGTCTTCCAGGGGAAGACGTATGCGTTCGGATCCCCTGTATTGTGCTCCAAGTTGAACTGCTCGATGGCATCGACACAGTGCTGGTACGCAGGGAAGCGCAGATCATCCGGTGGATGATCCGGTCCGAAGAGCAGGCGGTACAAGCAACGTAGCTGGTCCGGTGCCCACAGGTTGTTGTGAGTCACTCCGTAGGCACTCGGACCAGCCTTCGGCATTATCGGGCTGTAGATCGCAGTCTTGCTCGATAGCGTTGGGCTCATGGAACCATAGTATAGCATGCTTGCCGTTAAAGACGGCACGCAGCGTGTAAAATAGACCATGGGGCCTCAAGTCACGAAGTTCGCGGTCGCTCTGACACTCGCGGGCTTCGCGTGCGCCTCAGCTCCTCCCAAGCCTCACTACTACGTGCGGGTGGCGCAGTCTGGCCGCGAGGAACCAAACGCCTACAAGAGCCAGAAGGGTTCCTGCTGGGGAGTGATGTTCGCCCACGCCTCCTACAGCCCCCCAGTTCTGATCGAGTGCCCCGGCGCCTTCAAAGTCGACAACTGTCTGACGACTGAGTGGGAGATCGAAGTCGGACAGCGCCTCAAGAAGACCTTCATCTTCAGGGACCCAGACACAGACGAGATGCTAGCCTGTCGAACCGGCTGGGTAAGTTGCTACGCCGACGCGGTGGTGACGGGTGGTGGGGTCTGCTATCCAGAGCAGACAGCCGGGAAGACGCTGAAGAGGAACGAAGGCAAGCCCAGGTTGACGGTGAGACACCCCAAGATGTTGCTGCCTGGGACGGCTGGGCCGTATGGGGCGGCGGTAACCTTCTTCGTCGAGGTGTTGGGAGAGGTTACCGAGGAGTGGTACTGCCCAGCCCTGGAAATCATCTGGTCCGATGGGACCCGGTCGTTCGGGGAGTCGGACTGCGACCCCTGGGACGGGACTCAAACCCAGGGAGCTAGGTGGTCCTTCCGGCGGGCCTTGGGGATCGGGACCCACATCATCGAGTTCCGGCTCTCCAAGGCAGGACAGACGTTCTCCGTCGAGAAGGTGACCGTTACAGTAAGCGGCGGATAGACCTCTTCGGTCACATGAAACGAGACGTCACTCTTCCCTCGGGGTGTGTCTTGAAGGTAGAGGTGAGGATCCTCTACCCGGAGACGGCCTTGGTGCCCCTGGTGGACAAGGACATCGACGAAGCCCATGTGGATGGGCTACTGATCAATGGATACCGGGTGCTGTGTCGCGCGTTTGGCCTAGGTGCTCCAGGAGAAGACGCCTAGCTACCTCGGACCCCTCTTTGGTGTAGAGGCCAGCCTCTTCGATCTTGTCTGTGAGGACCAGGGTGGTCTCGGTCACGAACCTCACGAAGGTGCCATCGGGTAGTCGGAGAACGTAGGCCTTGTCCATTGTGGTAGCGGGGACAGGATTTGAACCTGCGATTCCCGGGGTATGGGCCCGGTGCGTGATGCCGTCCCGCCTCCCCGCATCTGTTAGGCGATGTCGCCTTTGGACGCGACCCAGTTGGCGATGGCCTGGGAGAGGCCCATTGCGGTCCAGCGGTCCAGGGTGACATCGGCTTCAACGGCTGGGGATAGCTCGACCCCGCCATCTGTCACGTCAGCGGGAATCCTCAGCTTCAGATTGAGGTATGCGCCCACTTCGCCTTCGGCGGTGATGTGGGCTGCATCCAGGATCTCGACTTGGGAATCGTAGTTGCCCAAGATCTTCACACTACCTCCTTCGGGTTCTTGATCTCTGCCTTCGCTAGCCATTGTAGCACCGCCGCCTTCTCTTTCCAGGTGGATTTCTCCCACCACTGGTGCTCAGCGATGCTGACCTGATCCTCGTCCCACTCCGGGTGTCGGATGTGCATGAGTTCGTGGTAGCAGGTGCTGATGATGTTGGGCGCACGGGGGTCGAGGTAGATGGTACGGGGGGCCCGCTTGGGGCGGACCATGCCGTAGAGTGTTTCCCCCTTGAGGCGTTCCTTGTGGTTCTGGTAACGCTTCAAGGGGGCAAGGACGATGCGGACGGAGGGGAACCCCTTCAGTTTCTCGTAGTGCTTAGGGGCACCCATATCGCCGCTCGTAGAAGCCTCGGTCGTAGAAGGGGATCCATTCGGCGCGGAAGCGGGTGGGGGTCCCATCGTCGGCCTGCTGCATCCAGCAGATCACGCCGCCGACGTGAGCCTCGATCTTGCGCTTGCGCATGAAGATCGACTGGTCCTGGGTGCATCCTGGCATGAAGGCGTGGACTCCTCGGGGGTAGCAGCAGTCCCACTTGTGGTGGTGACCCATGACCAGGATCTGGGGCTTCTCTCCGGGCTGGAAGGACTCTACCTGTTTCTGGAGGACGTAGCTGTAGGCGTAGGCAGCGCCACCGCCACCGTGCATGAGGCGCAGGACAGCGGAGCCTCTCTTGGCTGCCAGCTCGATGTCAGCCTCGGAGTAACCGAGGAACTTGAGATCGTGGCGTCCAGCGCGGAGGGCTTTGTCTTCGAGGGTCTGGCCGATGTTGATGACCTCGCGTTGCTGCCACCAGCCTTCGTGATCGTCGCCGCTGACGTAGAAGGTTCGCATGCCGTTGCGGCAGGGGTAGTTGTCGATGAAGTAGTTGAACTGGGCGTCCATCCCGTAGATCTTGATGTCGTGCTTGTTGAAGCGGGACTCGCCTTCGACCCAGTTGCCGCCGTGGAGAACCTGGGTGATGCCCTCTTGCTCGAAGAGGTCGTACAGCTTGTTGAGGACATCTAGGCGTTCGTGCTTGGATCCCAGGTGTGTATCGGATACGACACCGAAGACCCGCCAGCCGTCTCCTCGGTCGGGGATGACCAGGGTTTCCTGGCCTCCCGGAGCGGGGGGCTTGGAGCGTTCGACGTAGGCTTCCAGGGTGGGCTCCTCTTCGACGACGGTGGTGCGGTCTTCGACCTTGGTTTTGGCCATCAGTCTTCCTTTTCGTGGTGCCGGTAGGTGACGAAGTGGTGTCGGAGTTTGGAGTCGGTCACGTCTTCACCGGCCTTCTGAAGCCAGCGAACCATGGGGGCGATTGAGTCGCGCCCGTGCTCGCGGTAGATCGCGTCCATCTCCGCTCGGCGGGGGTGACGGCAAACCCAGCAGCGATGGGGTTTGGTCTGGGCGACGTAGTCAGCGAGGGAGATTTCGGGGGGAGGGGGAGTGGCTTTGGGCATGGGCTCCTTTCTAGGGGCTGAGGGGGCCCCTGGCTAGGTTAACACGGCAGGTAGATGGTAGCACGGCAAGCATGTCTTGGCAAGGGGTATTCTTGCGCGAAGAAGGAGCGAATTGCACCGGCGCCAGGACTCCGGTTCCCGGGGCCGGGGGTGTGTAAGTAGCTGAAAAGAAACAAAAAAAGGGGGCCGCCCCCTGAGGAGCGACCCCCAAATGCCGGAGGTCAGACGTTCCGGCGCTCGGCGTCCGCGAAGACGGCCCGCCAGATGTCCGCCTTGGAGCGACCCATGGCCAGCGGCCCCTTGTTTTCGGGCTGCACGCGGTAGAGATCCCCGTACTGGGGGCTCTTCGTCACCGCCCAGACCACCTTCCGACCGGCGTCGGTCGTGGTCTCGAAGGGGCCTTCGAGAATGTCCTCGTCGGCGTTGCTCTTCTTGGCCTTGGGCTCCGGCTTGGGCAGCGTGAAGGTCATACGGCTCTTTGGTTTGGTCATAACCTACCATCGCCGGAGGGGCTCGCCGTGGATTGGGCGAGTCTTCCCTCCCCCCGGCACCCTACCATCGGATGCCGGAGGGGGGAGCACCGAAAGCCTACAAGGCGTCGGCGACTGAAGGATAGTTGGCCCGCTCGGCGATCCGGGCCAGCCTACGTTGCTTCCGCTTGTAGCGGGTGCCGTGGTAGCGGCAGAGCGGTCGGACGTAGGTTCCTCGGATGATATAGGACTTGGCGAGCTTCAGGCAAAGCTCACCATGTTCATACTGGCTCGGCGCTTCACAGCGGGACGGTTGCAACAGATTGAACACGGCTCACCTCCAAAGGTCAGCACGTAGAGAGGGACGGCCCCTTGTCCCGTCCCTCTCGGCTTGCTCACCTCATTGTCGAACCTCCGACCTACCATCGGATGCCGGACCAGGGAGCACCACTACCACCAGACCACCTAGCGCACCCCCTACTGGGACTCACGCGACCTTGGCCTCGACATTGCGACCGAAGTCTTTGTAGCTACCGATAAAACGCCATTACGTAATGTCAGAAGGATCTTCGTCACTAGGGGCAGGGAGTGCTAGAGGAGTGCCCATCTCTATTGCCCTTGAACGAGTTAGCTGCTCGATCCTCTCGTCGATCTGCCTCATCAAGCTATTCCGATCCAGCTCAATGGCCAGCTTCTCGCTTAGCATGCCGTGCATCTTGGCGTTGACCTCGATGGCCCGCATTCTGTCCTTATGCTCTGGGTCGCGGATGATCTCGGCCAAGTGAGAAACTAGCTCATCAGGCTTCACACCCACACTCTCCAGATACTGCTTGTTCACTATCTCCAACACCTTAGGCCATCTAGCCTTCAGCTTCGCCCCCTGAACATTAGGATGCTTATACCCCGCGATCCTCGCCGCTGCCGTGGCGTTCCTCCTCGCTTCACCCCCATACGCGACCCAGAAAGCCTTCAACCTCTTGGGAACTCCCCTCTTGAACCGCGCCCTCAACTCGCCCATCCACTCCTCAGCGTCAAGTCCCGCCATACGATGCCTCCTTCACCATCAATCCTACCACCAAGCACCCGCCCTAACCCTTCTAAGGCCCCCTCTCTAGCACCTTAACGCTCTGCCCGGTGCTTCCCGGCCCGGCAGCCGATGGTGGGGTGGCAGCGGACCGCCACCCCAAGGAGGTGTCATGCCAAAGACACTCGTCATGACGTTCCTGGACTTCGCCGAGGCAGAGGGCTACAACGCCGCCCTCTCCCGTATCGAAGACATCCAGGCCAGTCTCACCGACATCATGGAGGCTTCGGATCAGCCCCTCTACACCATGTACGCCACCAGTCTCCTCATCGCCATCAACGATGTCGCCATCGTCCTCAACCGCCTCTACCTCCAGGACATCCAGCACCGAGCCACCGCCGCCAAGGGCTCTCTCGCCAAGGATCTGGAGGAGGAGCACGCTGCCATCGCTGCCGGCCGGCTCGATGATGAGCGGCAGCACCAGAGGGACCTCAAGGACTACCCCGACAACGTGGTGGACGCCATCTCCGATGAGGACAACCCCATCCGCCCCGAGTGTGCTGAGTGCGGTCAGCCCATCCACCAGATCAGCTACCGCTGCGACATCTTGGAGGAAGACATCATCGAAGGAAGGGACGGCGGCTAGTGCCTCTCTACTGCCACTTCGCCCACTACCTCTTCAAGTGGTTCCCCAAGGTCGCCGCAGCCATGACCATGTACTACCTCAGAGGGGCCTACAGCCACTTCGCCATCTACGAGGAGGAGGAAGAGGTCCTGCTCCTAGTCGCCGCAGATTCCAAGCTCCTGCTGACTCTGCTTCAGCAAGGAGCCCTTGAGCTTCACGTCGCTTCCCCCAAGGAGGGCTAACGATGGACAAGCCCCATACCAAGTGGCGCTGCTGGTGCGGTAAGGCGCACAGCCTCGCTCGTCTCTACGCCCAGAGGGCCTACTACCAGTTCCGCCTGAGCCCCACCCAGGCCAACTACCAGAGGTGGTATGCCTACTTCAACCACCCGTCCTACAAGGGGTAGAACCCTAGAGCCCCTCCTCAAGTACGAAGAACTCATGGATGTCCCCGAGCTGGAGGAGAATCTCATCCAAGCCTTGGACAACGCTCGTCTCGCCTTCAAGTACTTCAACGGGTTCTACCACGGCACCATTTTCATCGACCTCATCGTGCTAGGGGATCTAGCCCCCTGGTACGGTGAGGCCGAGATCCACCAGTCTCTAAGGTACGGTCCATCTGACCTGTACCCCAACCCGCTCGACGAGGTGACGTAATGCTCTACACCTACACGTCGTGCCCCCATTGTGGTGGGCTCACAGCCTGCTACTGCTACACCCCCGGTCGCCAGATCGCCGACCAGTACGCCGATGTCCTGACCCACCTGCACGCTGTCCTTGACGGCTTCGGGCAGTACCACCTCAACGACCGCATCTTCAAGGACATCGTCGGGTCGCTCATCGAAGCAGGGGGGATACGATGACCGACAAGAGTCACAAGATCCATTGCTGGTGTGGGCAAGTCGCCTACCCCAAGCAGCTTCACTACCCCGCTGGTGATCCCGAGTGCGGTCCAGCGCATCGGCCTCAACTCCCCTGTCCCGACTGTGGACAGCAACCCCACAAGGGGCCGTGCTTCCCGAACTGCACTTGCGAGTCACCAAGTCCCCTACAGCACCGCTACGAAGGTGTCGATAGCTTCATGATCTGCAAGAACTGTGGACTCGACATCTACTTCGACGACCAGCCCGAAGAGGGCATCGTCGAGGCAGGGACCATCATCCCCGGCGACTCAACCTACGAGGTGGAGTTCAACGCCCAGACGGATGCCCACATGAACGAGGTCGTCAAGCAGCACCTCAATCTCGACGCGGCAGCCTTCGCCAGAGCATCAGCCGAGACCTTCAAGGACGGCTTGCAGTACATCCAGACCAAGCGCCCCGGAGTGCCCTGTGTCACAGAGAACTCCGACGGCACCATCGACATCGAGATCCCTGGAGGCGCTCCAGCCTTCATCGCCGAGTGCAAGCGCCAGGAAGACATAGCCCTAGACGGCCTCGAATGGCTTGAGCAGAACTTCGGCTCCATGCTCACCAACGAGGACAAGGACGTGCTCAAGGCTCTCAAGAAGAAGGGAGGGCGCTGATGGTTGTCATCGCTCTCTCGCTCTCAGCCAAGAACCACACCTGCCCCTACTGCAAGGCTCCCCCGGGAGCAGACTGCACCACCAAGAGCGGCAGACCCATCAAGGGAGAGATCCCCGTCCACGCCAAGCGTTTGGCAACTACCACCGAGTCCGAGAAGGAATCCTCAAGGCTCACCTGTGTCCGCTTCAAGGACCTCCCGCTCTTCAGGGGGCTCAACAAGGGGAGGTGGCCATGAGCTTGTCCCGTCCCTCCCGGATCCAACCCTTCTTCAGCAACGAGCCCTTCAAGATCCCACTCAAGGATCAGCCCAAAACCATCCAACGAGGTGGCTGGCTCTACAAGCCACCCAAGGTCTGTCCACTCTGCACCCAGCCCGTCTGGAAGAACGACCCCGACTACTGGTTCGCCAAGGACACTCTCTGGTGCGACTGCCCGTCCTGCGGTACGCACTTCGGCATCGCCGGGAAGTGGGGGACCGAATGAGCCATCACGCCAAGTTCTACGAGCAAGCCAAGGACATGGCCCTCGATGCACGCTTCGGTGCCCAAGTCTCCAGGGATGTGGACACCATCAACGGTGCGCTGGACCTGAGATGTCCCTTTGCAGGACATGAGGACTTCTGGTGGGCCTTCATCATGGGCTGGCTCTACGCCAACAACATCAAGATCCCAGACACTCAGCGGCACTACGACAGGTTCGTGCAACATGGCCTCCTCTAGCTGTGGCCACTGTCGCGCCCCACGCCTCCCACGGACCCCGAGCCCTGGTGAGCTAGAGGAAGCAAAGGATAAGCCACTCACCGGCAGACCGCTAAAGTACCACATGAGTGACCCCGAGAATCTGCTGGTTCAGATCTACTGCCTCATCGACGACGAACTGAACTCCCACGACTACATGAACGAGAGTGAGTACGACGCCGTTCTTGAGTTCAGTGAGGAGGCGTGGAAGCTCCAAGACGCCTACGCTCCTCGCATCACCTACGACGCAGCTTACGATCTCTTTGATGAGAGGAAGGAGGTGGCTCAGTTCTACGACCCGTCGCTCCGGTAGCGGCGGAACAAGGCCCGTAACACTTGGGGGGAGGGCAACCTCCCCCCTCTAACCCCTTAGGGAGTCAAGTCTCTATGAAGAAACCGACCGACACAACCGAGTTTGAGGTAGTTGAGACGACCATCTCACAGCTACACGACTACCTCGATCTCAGCGACAAGACGGGCATCGCGCTCAACATCACCGCCACCCACGGGGTTGGCAAGACGCAGCAGGTCTACGAGTACGCCAAGCAGCACAAGCGCCTCGTCTGCGACAGGGTAGTGAGCATCATGGACCCCACAGGCGACTTCGCCATGGCGGGCCTCGACAACACAGGCGACCTCAAGTTCAGACACAACCGCTCCTTCCCCTTCATCGGATTCGAGGATGAGTGGCTGCACCCAGAGTCGCAGAATGCTCCGATGGTGTTCCTCGACGAGTTCAATCAGGCCCAGACCTCTCAGCAGAACATGGCCATGAAGCTCGTCCTTGAGCACCAAGTTCATGGACGCAAGCTCATCCCCGGCACCACAATCGTGCTTGCAGGGAACCGACTCTCCGACCAAGCGTTCGTCCATCGGTACTCCGGCCCCATGGCCAACAGGGTCATGTGGCTCTACGTGGCGCTCAGCCTCGACGACTTCCTCAACTACGCCCACAGCACCGGACGCATCAACGAGTTCGTCATCGCCTACCTCAAGCTGCACCCGGACCACCTTCACGTCTCGCTCATGGCTGAAACCACAGCCGATCAGCAGACCAAGATCATGGCGTCTCTCGAAGGCGCTCATCCCACTCCCCGTTCCTGGGAGTTCGTCTCCAGAGTCCTTGACTCTCAGCCCAACGAGACCATCCGTCTTGCAGCCGTCTCCGGTCTTGTAGGTTCGGCCGTTGCGACCGAATTCGAGCAGACCTACCGCCTCAAGGACGATCTGCCCGACCTCGACAAGCTCTGCAAGACCGGCAAGGGCAAGTACCCCAACAACGTGGGCACCCGCTTCGTGCTCATCTCCGCTCTCCTCAAGAAGGTGGACAAGGACAACCTCTCCAACATCCTCGACTACTTCGCTGGCATGGACCCCGAGGTCTCTGTCATGTTCGTCCAGCTCATGCTGAAGCATAGGCTGACTCTCGCTTCCCACCCGGCCTTCACGAAGTGGAGCGTCAAGAATGGACACCTCCTGGCTTAAAGCCCCCGACCCCACCTGCCTCGTCTGCAATAGAAGCGACTTCGCTGTCATGGGTGGGAACTGGGGAGAGATATGTGGAGACTGTCTCTCCACCCTCGACCTGCATCCCCTCTTCCCGCACAGCCACATCTGGAAGATCCTCTGTCAGAACGAGAACGGTCCTGCGATGCCCTACATGAGAGTCAAGGTGAGTGCCCTAGCACTTGGAGAGTGGGGTGACGGCGTAGGCTCTCAACTCTACTACTCCAGCATCTACATGCTCTGGACGATAGGCATCAAGCAGCGGGTCGCAGAGAAAAGGAGGATGCGTCGTGAAACGTACAGCCCGTAGACACTACGGCAACACCATCCCCCATCCAATGCTGGGCACCGGAGAGGATACCTACCACCGCTCTATGCCTTGGGACCGCTACTACATCTGGAACATCCTCATCATCCTCGGAGGAGATTGTCCCCAAGAGGTTGAGAAGTACAGGGGTGGCAACCCTCTCGACTCCTTCACGCCGCCCTCCCGTTGTTGGAAGGGGGAAAACGCCGACAAGCTGTACTCCAGGTTCCTCGATGTTGTATGGGAGATCCTATCCAGCGCCGGGAGAAGCGCGAAGACGGGTGACGACGCACCTTCAGCGTTCAGGACCCCACACGCAAACAACATCTGGGGAGCCCACTTCAAGGTCAAAGAGTTTGTTCTCGTCCGTCCCGACAAGGCTCATGCGAGATTCGAGCCAAGGCAGTACAAAACGAAAGGAAAGAAATGGTCGAAAAGGTGACGGGCTCGCTCAAGGAGCGGGCAATCCTCGTTCGCCTAGAGCGAGAGAACTGCTGGTTGGGCAAGCGCACCGACCAGTCCATGAAGGCCGAGATCGAGAAGCGCAAGGGCACGACCGATCATGTCGAGGTCAAGCGCAACCTCTTCCCCGGATGCGATCAGCCTCTGGAGCAGGTCTTCAACGCCATCAACCACGTCGATTACGTCTACCGTCGGCGTACACTCCCGTGGCTGCCCGGAGTCAACATCATCGCCTCTCCCCTGTTCTTGCAGTTCACCCAGGCCATGAACGACGCCATGACACAGCTCGACCGAGCCAAGGATGAGCTGCGCTCCAACTGGGACAACATGGTGAGAACGGGCATCCAGAACTCCAAGGGCACCGCTCACATCAGCGAGTACCCCTCCAAGGATGACCTCGACAATATGTACCAACTCCACCTCACCTACTACCCGGTCCACGACAGTTCGGACTGGCGCGTAACCCTTCCGCATGAGGTGGTGGAAGACATCAAGCAGCGCCTCGAAGACGACAACGAGCGGCGTCTCGCCACGGCTACCAACGAAATCTGGCACCGGCTGGCTAAGGAGATCGAGGCCGCCTGGAAGAACCTCAACGGTGCCAAGCTCCGCCCCGAGTGGATCGAGAGGCTCCGAGAGCTTGCTCACTCCATTCCCGACCTCAACCTCGCCAACGATCCCGACCTTGAGGAAGCTGCCAAGAAGGCCAAGGCTCTCACCGAGGAAGACATCGAGACACTCAAGAGCGACAAGGTTGTCAAGGCCAGCGTCCAGGAGAAGGCCGAGGATCTCTACAACCAACTCAAGGAGTTCATGTAATGGCAGACCCGAAGAAGAACCCAGTCGCTGCTGCCTTCAACGTCCCGGTGGATCAGATCGGGGGAGTGCTCAAGAAGCTCAACGTCGAGGAGGAGAAGAAGCTCATCAGGGAAGTCCACGATTTCACCAACCGATCCATCATCAAGAAGATCAGCCTTGGTGACTACCTCTTCTGCGTCGCAATCCCCATCGCCTGCATTGGCTGGAGTCTCTACGTGGACAACAGCCTTGCAGCCATCTACTCCTGCCTCACGCTGCTCTTCGGCCTCACCGTCTCCATAGCGGGTGTGGCTCTCAGGGACTACAAGGCTCGATACGAGCTGAACCTCCACCAGCGCAACACAGCGATGGAGATGTTTGACGCTCTCGCCGCCATCAAGCAGGACCAGATCAAGATGGCCGTCGAGACTCTCCTCAAGAGGGGCGACATCAGTCTCTACGTTGCCGAAGCCGATGACGACAAAGTCACAAAGCATTGAACACATCGAGGCACAGGTCGAAGCCTTCTGGCCCAACGAGGCCATTGCTCACCTGTGCCTCCTGCTCGACCCTGTCTTGATCGACACACCATTCGGTAGCTGGGAGGAGCAGAAGGCATTCGAGATCGTCCTCCATCTTGAGGATATAGAAAGGAGCGTGCTGGGTGTCCCAATCTTTCCCACTCACCATCGTTAGGGCGAAGAACCACGTCACCCTGAAGGAGTACTTCTACGCCGTGCTGATGCTCGGCATGAAGACCCTGCCAGAGAAGGGCATTCCCGCTGCAATGGGGACAGACGGGAAGGCCATCTACGTGAACGTCCCCTTCATCGAGAGAGAGCGGTGGAACCAAGACAACTGCGTCTTCGGGTTCATGCATGAGTGCATCCACGTCATGTCCGGTGACATGTGGTGGGCGCACGACAACGGACTCGACCACAAGACCGCCAACATGGCAGCCGACTACTGGATCAACCTTCAGCTCGTGAAGGAGAGCAAGATCCCACCGCCCAACATCCTGCTCGACAAGAAGTACGACGGCTGGACGAAGATGCAGATCTACAAGGACCTCATCCAGAACCCTCCTGGTGGTGGAGGCAACAAAGGGAAGGGCAACCCCCTCAACGGAGACGTGATCCCGACGACCCCAGATCCAGCACTCAAGGCAGAGATCGGACTGCGCGTCAAGGCCGCAGCCCAAGCTGCCAAGCTCCAAGGCGAGCACATACCGGACTGGGCTAAGGACATGGTGTCCTCGATGGGGAAGCCTAAGGTCAACTGGCGTCGACGGCTGAACCATCTAGTCCAGCAGATCACCTACCAGCGCAACGACTTCTCGTACCGCCGACACAACCGACGCTACATCCCGCACAACATCATCGCCCCAACGCTGTGGTCCCCAGAGAACGCAGCCAACAAGATCGTGGTGGCTCTGGACACATCGGGCTCCATCAGCATGAACGAGCTGAGCCAGTTCTGGTGCGAGATCGTCAACATCCTGAAGACTGTCAACCCCAAGCGCCTCATCGTGCTCGATGTCGATACTGACATACGGCAGGTGAGAGAGTACGGACCACACGACCAGATCCCCGAGGAGGTCACAGTCCACGGGAGAGGAGGAACCTACTTCACACATCCCTTCGAGTGGGTAGAGGAACACCACAAGGACGAGTACCCCCAGATGCTCATCTACCTGACCGACATGTACGGCTCCTTCCCTGCCAACGAGCCACCCTACCCGACCATCTGGGTCGCAACATCGGATGCCTCCGCACCATTCGGCGAGGTGATCCGCATCAAAGAGGAGGAGCGATGAAACGAGGTTATGCACCGGTCCCCGCTGGGTGGGGATGGACGAGACGGCAGGATGGTAGCAGCATCGTGCTTAGCATTGCGGGGTCACCATGTCGAACCATCATCCCTCTCTGGTACAGCAGCGAAGAGGAATCCTGTTGGTGGGAACGTGGCTCACTAGGACGATGGAACACCGTCAAGGGCAACCCAACCGGCCAGATCGTTCAGTTGGGATCACCAGCGTGGTTCCGGGGGCCGGTAGCCGGTATTCCCGACTACGAGATAGAGCATCTCACTCGCCCGTGGAAGATCGCCATCAAGACGCTGCTCCGCGAGAACCTACCACCGATAGCGGAGACGTTCGTCAGGGATCCCCAAGGCCGACAAGTCTCCGAGGTCTTGGGGATTCAGCTCTCTCTGGACAACTCGTCCGTAGCTCCCGATGTCTTGGTAGCTAGGATCCTTAAGAGCCCCAACATCTTCGCCTATCAGGGGAAGCACACACAACATGTGGAGGCGATACAGGCAGCCCGCCAGATGTTCAGCAAGTTGGACACCCTGCGGTCGCTGCTCAAGTCCCATCCCCAGCTCAACCGCGTACCCATGTACCGAGGCAACTCTACCGAGCGACCACACGTCGCGGATCAGGAGCTTAACGATCTGCTCAAGGAGACGCAGACCCTGAGCCGCATGTACCCGAGGGACTACATGATCCTGCTACAGCCAGCCTGCGTTGAGTGGCCGCATCAGGAGGAGAACCAAACCTACCTCTTCGACGACGATGATCTCTGCCAAGCTGTCGAAGACACAGTTCTAAGGAGGAAGAGCAAGTGAGATTGCAGATGACGCAACGGCTGACGGTCGGCGAAAACGAGATCGCCAAGTACTGCCGTGGACCATACGAGGAGGCAGCCACCAAGCAGAAGGGGAGCGCGGAGAGGAAAGCCGCAGAGAAGTGGGTGAATGAGTGTGGCATGATCGACACTCTCAAGGCTCTGCCTCCAGAGATCTACTCGATGCTCCCAAAGGGGAGCTACCTCGTCGTCGGCGGGATGCCCTCAGCAGATGGAGACAGGGCCATCGAGATCAGAGGCCAGTACCCGCTCATGAAGGGGCTCATCGCCGCGAGCAAGTGGGACGCAGACGTACCCGGCAACACACCCGTAGGCATCCCGCCCAATCTGTCCGACATCTTGAAGGGTAACGACAGGGCCGATGAGCAATGGCAGGATGCTCACGCGCTAGCGCAGAGGGGAGCCGTGATCGAGCAGCAGATCAGGGACTGGCTCGCCACCACCGACATGACAACAGCAGAGCAGTTCATCTGGAACGCCCAGCCCATCGCTCACCTGATGCACGCCATCCACGCAGTCCCTCCCATATCGGGGACGAGAAGGCGCTACTACCGGAGCAGAAGGTACGACGCGGTGGAGATTCTTCTTGACATCATCGCGGATCGGCGTACACTCTCCAGAGACAAGATGCGCCGCCCCCAGAAGGTCTACCAAATCCCTGACCACATCACAACCCTCTGCGGTGAGGCTCAAGTCATCCTCGCTTCTCTCCCCAAGAGGAATCAATGATTGAGCAGCACGCCACTATCGACCTCCATTCCAAGTGGACCCTGTGTCTCAACGAGGCTGCTTCTGAGCTGTCGAGGTTGTCACTCGACCCCGCCTTCAGGAACAACGTCGTCCGCGAGTACATCTGGGGAGGCATGAGCCGGACGCTCAGGTACATGCTCCCACCTCCTGCGTGGAACATGGAATCTGAGCACCTCAACCACGACGAGGAGGTCGAATTGTGGAGAGAGAATCTGGTGTTCAGGAAGCAGGCAGCGATGCAGCAGTACATCCGGGCCATTCGCTCGTCTACTCGTCTTCTGAGTTCGAGAGCCTAAGCCTACCCAACATCGGCTACTGGATGGAGCACATGATCCCCAAGAAGGGGATCGTCCTGCTTCATGGGAAGTACGGTGCTTGGAAGACGGCCATCGGACTCAACATCGCCAAAGGGGTAGCGGAAGGCAACGGACTGTGGGACAAGAAGACCGAGTCCACTAGGGTCTTGTTCCTTGAGTGCGACACACCAGTCCAAGCCCTGCAACCAAGAGCCAAGACACTTGGGTTCTCTGGCCTGAGTGTGGACTTCTCACCAGCCTACCCCGGCATCGACGTGGTGAACCCGAAGCGAGACGAGTGGAACTGGCACCGCTACATGGAGCTGCACAAGCTACACCTGGACAAGCCATACGGACTCGTCATCATCGACTCGCTTCGGACGATCCATTCCATGTCGGAGAAGGAAGGCGAGACTGCCAAGGAAGTCTACTTGGCAGCCGCTCGCATGTTCCCCGACGCAACCGTGCTCCTGATCCATCACGACAGGAAGACCTCAAGGGAAGAGGGCAACTGGAAATCGTGGCGGTCGCAGGAGCAGCTAGAGACTGAAGCCGAGTCGTTCATGGGATCGCAGCGGTGGATCGACCTTGCGACTACAGCCCTGAAGATCAGCAAGCACGGGAAGCAGGGCATCGTGATCCAGCAGAGTAAGAGCCAATGGGGCCTGATCTCCAAGCCGATCTTCCTGGTGCCGAATGGGGATGGTGTGACGTTGACACCGCCCGCGACCATCGACGACAACTCGATTGCTGCCGCCGTACCCGTAATCACTAAGCAACCAATCAGAAACCTGGGGGAGCTAGACCGCAAACTCGCCAAGCACTTTGGGGTTTCGGATCGCTACATTCGGAACTTCCGCATCGAATGGGAGGAGAGGAACGGTCAGATCCCCGTAAGATCACGGGGGTGAGTGTTGTACAGCCATTTCAAGCGTCATATGTACGTCATATTCTGCGCCCTGCTCGCAGGATGCAACATGGGCATGGGTCCACCCACCGGGCCTACTGCTCCAGAGCTGACCAAGCCGAACGAGTTGTACCTCTACAACCGGCTCCAATGCAACGCGCTCTACCACAACCTCGGCTACGACATCGAGATCTTCTGGACGCCACGCCGGTACGTAACCCTACCTGACGGGCGGCTTGGGTGGATAGGGTGTAGCGCGAACCCGGGAGCCACCTACGTCAAGTGCGACGAGCGGTGGGTGAACGACTCGACCACCACTTCGACTGTGCTGAACGAGGTAGCAGCACACGAGACTTGCCACATATCTGGCGACATGCGTGAGCCACCGAGCGAGTGCATGGCAAAGGCTCTAGACCGATGCCGCCTGTAAGCCCACCGCCCGATGCCCTAGTCCACCGGGTATCGAGGGTCCAGGACCCATTCATCCAGCCGTCCACCCTGTTGGCGCGTGAGATGGAGGAGATCCTCGGCCGGTTCGAGATGTCGATGAGGGAGATCGCAGACAGCGATAGCTGGCACATCGACTACCTGCTTGCCTGGAACTCAGCAGGCTGCCCTCCATGGATCCAGATGGAGTCTTCCCATGCGCGTCCGGTTCGACGAGTGGATCTTCGACTCGGACAGATCGACACACAGAACAGGTCGGTGACGTTCGTGCCCAGCTGGCTTCTTGATCTGCACAACAATATGTAGTGCATCGTCTCGGCATACCACAAGATGTTCCACTTCCAAAGAGAGCCGTGTTGAAAACAAAGGACTTACGGTTCGGAACAGCCAAAAAGTGAGCAACCAAACACGAACAAACAGAGGGTGGTTCCAAGTCTTTAGAATCAACAACTTAAGTTCCAAATCCGAAGGATTTGGAACACCCCATACATAGTATATGGGGTTACTATTCCAAAGGGAAGGAGTTCCAAACCATGTCACGATTGGAGAGAATGGCTGCTTTGCTCGAAAAGGATCATTGGGGAATGATCCCATCCCATTGGTTCAGCATCGCCGCTCAGATCCAGCAAGGGACTACGGGTCCTGAGCAATGGAATGAGGATGACTACACAGGTGCCAAGTCCTTGCTATCTGTGTGGCGTTCCTCTAAGTGCCGTCGGTGCAACCCTTGATCTCAGGATACAAGCTGTTCCACCGCAGGAGGAACGGGACACTAGGCCCGCTCTTCATCAACCGGAGCCTCATCGTCCCAGTCGGAAAGTGGCTTGAGGCTGAGGATCATCCCACCAAGGGCTACGCCCACAGGCCGGGGTGGCATGCCTGTCTACGTCCGGTCGCTCCTCATCTGAGGGGAGGAGCCGATAGGGTCTGGTGCCGTGTGTCACTCAAAGGTACAAGGTTCTTTGACAGACCGGAGACACAGGGAGGCCGGTGGGTCCTAGCCCAGAAGCTGAAGGTGGATGAGATCATGGATTGGTGCATTCCCTCAGCTAATCCTGGGGCCTAGGCAATGCATCGGAGGGGGTCGGCGACTCAGACCTTGGACCACCGGGCTAGAGCAGCTCTGCGGGCGATCTCCGTCCGCTGCTTCCGAGTAAGTTTCCTAGCTCGGGCCTGTCCACCTGCTTTGCTGACCCGCCTCCGAGTCTCAGTATCCAGATGATCGGTGACTGTCGATTTCTCTTGACTCCTCATGGCAAGCATTGTACCATGCCTGCCATGAACAAGACACTCGCTGACATCGCCTGCTTCTTCTTCGGGGTCTGTCTAGCCCTATCCGTTCTCGCCAGCACGCTCGTCATGCTGGCTGTCTTCATCCACTGATGAAACGAGATCACTCGGGTCGTGGTTTGGTCGCCGTTGCTCACCTCCCTAGCACAGGGCACGGGCGCTGTCCTGAGCCAAGCCTTCCAGCCCTCCGTGATGAGCGGAGTTAGGGGAGGCAGCGCCCATGTGTGATCCAGTCGCAGAGTACGACAGCCGGGGCAGAGGGTTCTACTGCTGCGGCTGCAACCGCTATATCAGGAGGGCCGGAACGTGCTGCCGGAAACACCGACGCAAGAGACGAAAGCGACAAAGCGTTCGGAGTCTTACTCCCGCTTCGTCGATGGAAACCGCTGCCGTTGGCGCAGACTCCTCGGCTACTACTACAACGGTCGAGGAATCACGGGGCCTGACAGCATAGACCTACTCGTCGGCAAGTCAGTCCACAAGATGTTGGAGACTGTGCTTAAGGCCAGCCCAGATCCAGCAGACCCAAAGCTCTTGGCTTCTATCCTCGATGGTCACCATCAGGCTGTGACTCGAATGATCTCTGCCGACGAGAGCCTCACCCTCCAGGCAGACGAGTCCGTTGCCATGGTCGAAACCCTGGCCGCAGCGTGGACCCGCATCACCCTCCCCTGGGTGCTGGACAAGTTCGAGATCCTCGCCGTGGAGTGTCCCGAGGAAATCGAGGTCACCGACCCCGAAGGGGGCTTCGTCACTTTCAGGAGTCGAGCCGACTTTATCGCCCGCGAGAAGGCTTCCGGCCTTATCAGCATCCACGACTTCAAGACCGTCTCCTACTGGGACGACGACACCGCCGAGCTGTGGCACTACAACATCCAGATGTATGCCACCGCCTACTCCGTCCAGCAGCGCCTCGGCACCCACGTTCCCCACTACTACATCCACCCCCTGCTCAAGGGGAACAGGCGGTATCCCTCTCCGCTCTGCAAGCCCTGGGTCGCACCGGCTGTGACTCCACTGGGCAAGCCCACCTTCTCCCTCACCTGGAAGAAGAACCTGGAGAGGGACTGGGCCTACAAGTACATGCCGGTCCAGCAGTTCATCGACTCCCTGCCTCCCGACAAGATGACCAAGTTCGTCCCCGTGGCAGGGCCCTACGGCACCGACGAGGAAATGGCAAGAGACTTCCTCTCCGGGGCTGTGACCGAGAATCGCTGGTGGTACGACAACCTCGACAAGGTGGACTGGGACAAGTGGGCGGACCCCGATCACCACGCTGAGCTGGTCCGCACCTTCCCCCGCTCCTATGCGTGCTGGGACTTCAAGAAGCTGTGCCCGTACCACCGAATCTGTTTCCGCCAGAAGGGGTGGCAGGAGCCACTGACCTTCGGCTACAAGACAAGGACATTCGACAAGTGAAGAAGAAGATGCAGACGAGGAAGTTCCTAGTCACTCTCCACTACAGCGAGACACCCCGCAGGGGGATGAGCGCAGAGACGCTGAAGATGGGACCGAGCAAGCCCATCATGGAGAACCTTCGCCAGAGCGTGATGGACGTCATGGAGATGGACGAGAAGGTCACTGTGAAGGTGGTGAAATGAGGTGGGAGTGATGGATCAGATACCTGCCGACGCTTTTATGCCGATGCCTACCTGGGTCGGGATACTGCTGATCATCCTGATCGTGGCAAACGTGATCGGGATGCTCTTCCTGCTGCTGGGGTGATGATGCCTAAGGAAACTTACTCGGAAGCAGCGGACGGAAGACTCAGGTTTCTTGAGTTTGCCGCTCTCTGCGTTGCAGTCGCGCTGAGCCTCTCCATCATTATGCTGACCGGCATAATGGTGGCGAAGGCCATCTTCTGTGGGGTGACGTGTCCATGAGTGTCGACACCCAAACTCTGCTGACCGCCATGCCACAGGTGGTGCGCATCCTGCGGGACAGGCTCCCTCACTGGGAGCAGGAAGACATCGTGAAGCTAGCCGGTGAGATCTTGGAGGCTGTAAGGGGCCACGCCCCGGAGGTCGAGTGATGAGCTACGACTCTGGCACCCGACATGTCCACATCGCAGGGGGCACCTTCGCCCTCTGCCTGTGGCTGGCCTTCCAGAGCATCGCCCTGTGGTCAATCGAAGAGAACCTGATCAAGCTGAACAAGACCATGGAGCGCATCGCCGTGGCCCTGGAGCAACCCAAGAAGTGCGTCCCCTGGTTTGAGGAGGCCCCTGTTGACGAATGAAGAAGCGGTGGACATCCTCCGCAAGCTGATCAAGTGGTGTGAGGAATACGGCCTTGAGGGGCCGGTCTACCTCAGTGACGACGAGCTAGAGGCCATCAAGGTCCTCTTGAGAAAGGAAGAGTGAATGCATTACGTGAATCTGCTGAGGCCCGTGGTAGAGCCAAGGACCTTGGTGACTGACGACGGATACACTGCAGGGCAGTGGGCCCTCATCTTCCTCGCCCTGATGGGTGAGCTGATCCTGATCGCCCTGTTCTTCTGGGCGGTGAGCTAGTGAGACGAGAGATCGTCGGTATGACAGCGGTTGTAATATCTGCTGTCGTCCTGGCAGTCGCCTACAGCAACGACATTCCACAGCAGCAGACCAACAGCGCCGAGCTGGAGGCCCTCCCGGAGCAGGAGGAAGAGAAGAAGCGCAGCCTACCCAGCGTCAGCGTGGGCCGCATGATGCAGTCCCTTCAGCACCAGACAGACTGGATGGACTACGGCATGGCAGTCTCCTACATCCGTGGCGTAGACGCTGGGGTCTGGGCCGTTGTCGACTGCTACGTTGGGATCACCGACGAGACGAACGAGCAGCTAGCCATGGCCTGGGTGTGGTTTGCCCTACAGGCCCCAGACGTCTGGCAGAAGGACATGGCCGTCGCTGGGTTGACTTACGGGATGCTGAAGACCAGCTTCCCATGCAAGACGGAGGAAGAAGATGGACAAGGATCAGGAGATCCTGAGACTCCAGAGGCAACTGGGGGAGACGGGCCGGACGATCAATGACCTCAGGGACGAGATCCTCAAGCTGCGGGCCAGAATACATCAGCTACTACTGGAACAGCCCGAGAAGATCAAGTCCGCCTACGAGCAAGGAAAAGCAGATGCCGCTACGTTCCTGTCCCGATAAGGTGTATCTCGGTGGTATCATCCGCAGACATGGGCACTGCCTCCACAGCGTGACCCAGAGGGGACCAAAGAACGACGGGTGCAAGCGTGACTTGGCGTGGTGGGAGCGACAGGAGTGTTGCCGCTGTGACCTCAGAACCAAGTGGAGGAGGCCCCTATGGGATCGGTTGCCCTAGTCGAACTAGATGACCGCACGCTGGTTGCCCTCATGGCTGCCATCATCCACCGCCCTGGTGAAGACCGGGTCGAGGCGGTCGAAGCAGCCAAGCACATTCTGGAGCTGGTCGAACTTCCTACGAAGCGGAAGCGGGCAGCCCAGATGCAGTTGAACAAGTCCGCCACAAAGTGGTGGGACTACGTGGAAGGGAAAGAGAAGTGACAGAAGCCATTGTCAAGAAGGACAACGGGGGGTTCACCGACGAGCAGATCAACGACATCGTCCAGCAGGGCGACGTCTCTGGTCTGGACCCCAAGCAGCGGAGCATCTTCCTCAGCCGCTTGGCTGAGTACCTCAAGCTGAACCCCTTCTCCAAGCCGTTCGATCTGATCCAGGTGAAGAAGCCTGACGGGTCGAAGAAGATGATCATCTACGCCAACCGGGCAGCCGCAGACCAGATCCGGGAGCGTGACGGCATCAGCGTCGAGCTGGTGTCCGAGGGCCCCCTCCAGATCGGCGAGGCGATCCGGGATGACATCTACGTCGTTCGCATGAAGATCAAAGGGGAAGACAAGAACGGCAACCTACGTGAGGAGCCGTCCGTAGGCTCCGTATCCTTGGCCGGTCTGAGCGGGGACGATCTTGCAAATGCCATCATGAAGTGTCACACCAAGGCAGCGAGACGTGGTACACTGTCCTTCGCTGGCCTCGGGTTCCCTGATGAGTCGGAAGTCTCCTCCATCCCCGGCATTGTCTCAGAGCCAAGTGGTGGTGCGGGCAGACCCAAGGTCATCGAGCCCAGCATCCCAAGTGCGAACGGGCGTAAACCCCTACCCAGAGCAGAAGACGTAGTCACCAAGCCACCAGTGAAGGTGATGCCTTGAGCCGCCCACACGGACCAAAGATGCCAGTCGGCAAGGGTGATCCAGAGAGCCACTGGAACAAGGGTGGCTACGCCTTCCGTTGGTCCACGAAAGACGAGATCAAGTTCGTCGAGGGTCTGGGTTCGTGGGCTCCCAAGAAGAGGGCGATCCTCGTCTCTGAGGAGATCGCTCTCCTGAAGTCGTACCTAGCCGCGATGCCGCTGCGAGCCAAGTGGGGTGAGATCAACCCCGTGCTGGTGGGGCACCGAGTCAGAAACCTGATCTCGTCCTACGAGATCCTCTCAAGACCGAAAGGAAGCAATGCCGAACATCAATAAGCTGAACCTGTCGGACGACGACCTTCCCGGATTCAACCCTCAGGCCATGCCTCAGGGCCTCGGCATCCGGGTTACCCCTCCCCAGCCTGGGGTCTACCGCTTCAGGCTGCCCGAGTCCCCCGCCATCGAGAACGTCTTCGACACCATCGAGACGGAAGACTCCCAGATCCTGATCGCTGTCTTCAGCGACGACGCCTCCCTCTACAACGTGACCCTGCGTCAGCCCTACAACGCCCGGGTGACGAACCGCTTCAGGGAGATCAACCTCCTGAACCCCGAGACGGGAGAGAAGGAACCCACCCTGATCTCGGACTACGGGATGCTCCTCAAGGCGGTCGGTGCCACACCGGACAAGGTGTCGAACAAGTACCTCGCTGCTGCCCTGGCCAACGCTGGTGGCAAAGAGTTCATCGCCGAGCACACCCTGACTGCCAACTGCAACCCGAAGCGCGAGATCTGGCAGAACGGGGAGCAGGTGAAGGGCAAGTACGGCTGCGGGCGGAACTACGGAGTCGAGGCCTGGAAGGGCAAGAAGTCCGAGCAGTTCGCCATCCCCGTGGACGACGACGGGAAGGTCGCGCTGCGGTTCAAGTGCAAGTGTGACGCTGAACTGCGGTCCTGGAGCAAGCTTCAGGGCTTCCGTGGTGTCTAGTGGACACGCAGGACGTCAGTTTGGAGGGGGTCACCTACGTGTGTCCCCCTCCGGACTACCAGCTACGGGAATTGGCCACGGCCATTCTGGCGGGGGAGCCCTCACGCGAAGAGCTGTCCTACATTCTGGCCTGGGTAGCAGAGCGGGCACGACGAGAAACCCTGCTATCGGTAGAGAGGTTTGTAATCGAGAGGATCTGATCTGTGCCACCATCGCTGAAACCATCCACGTACACGGCACAGCGTCCTTCGAGATGCTCCTCCAGTGGGGATCGTACAACCTCCCGTCCGTCCACGCTTTCCTTGGTGCGGACGAAGAGGACTATCACTACATCATCCAGAGGAACCTCTATTCCCTCTGTCTCAACGAACATCTACATGGACCGTAGGAGCCAACACCATGGACACATCCGTGCAGTACATCTTGAAGAGAGTCGAACACATGAAGAAGGAAACCAACAAGCTGAACGGGCGGATCCCCCGTACCGTTCTCATGGAGATCGGCAGAACAGCCGAGGAGGTCGCTGCGGAAATCGAATACTACCTCAAGTGGGGCACCCGTGAGTGACGATCTACCAGTCCTGCCTCCCCAGGACGTTCCGTTCCAGGCCCTTCATGCCATAGAGGGTGGCTACGAGATCTACTTCGGACCACGCTCTCAGGAGATACAGGTTCTCCTCGGTGTGCCGTGGCCTCAACCCTTAGGGAATAAGGATCCCTTCGTCGAGCTGGTGTGGAACCTGATGGAGGGAGCCGACTACCACTTCCAGAAGATCGAGTGTGGGTATGATCCAGGCTAAGCTGCGGGAGTGCCAAGGCTGTCCCCTCTTCAGCAAGGGGGAAGGCTTCGCAGCGGGAGAGCTGGTACAGGATTCCATCATCACCCTGGTGGGTGAGGCCCTGGGCTTCGAGGAGGCACAGCACTCTACGCCCTTTGTTGGTGCGGCGGGAGAGCAGCTAGACCGAGCCCTCAAGAAGGTCGGACTGTACAGAGGTTCGGTCACTATCGGCAACGCCGTGTCCTGTCGGCCACCCAACAACTGGCTGACCAACGCCCCTTGGGAACACGCCTGCCTCAACCACTGCCGGGTCCACCGCCAGAACTTCTACAAGCCCACCACCCGGGTGTACGTGACCCTCGGTGCCGTTGCCACCCGCACCGTGCTGTCCGACCACGGCTACCCCTACGAGGGGAAGCTGGAGAACTGGCACTCCACGGTGATCAAGCTGGACGACAACCAGTTCCTCGTCCCCACCTTCCACCCATCCTACCTCCTCCAGGGAAACCAGAAGCTGTTCAACGCCCAGTGCTTTGCCCTCCGTCTGGCGATGGAGATCGCTGCCTTCGGCTGGGCACCCCCTCACATCGAGACTCACGTCGATCCTCCACCCGAGGTCTTCGAGGCCAGCTTCGTGAGAGAGCTGGAACACCTGGACTCTGACTGTGCCTGGATCGCAGTGGACATCGAGACTAGCTCTACCTCTGGCGAGGCGGAAGACGAGTACCTCGACAGTGGCCTTCAGCGCATCACACGGATCAACTTCGCCACCGATGTCTACAACGGGTGGACAGTTCCATGGGAGAACAGGTACATGGAGCTGATCCAGATGGTGTTGAACGCTCCCAACCCGAAGGTCTTCTGGAACGAACGCTTCGACGTTCCGATCCTGAAGCGAGAGGGGGTGACGATCAATGGCGTGGTCATTGATGCGATGCAAGGATGGCACATGCTCCAGCCTAATCTCCCAATGGGACTGGGCTTCGTGGCACCTTTCTACTGTAAGGTCGGACCCTGGAAGCATCTCTCATCTACTGCTGCTGGCCGGTATGCCGCTCTGGATGCAGCCGCAACTCTCCAATGCGCTTACGGCATCGCGGCGGACCTTCAAGGTGAGAAGCGGTGGGATGCCTTCCACAAGTACATGACCACCTTCGACCACACAGTGCTCCACCCAGCCGAAGACGTTGGGCTCATGCTCGACATGGACCAAGTCAAGTCCCTGCAAGAGTCTCTAGACAAAGAACTTAGCGAGATCGAGGAGCGGATTCAGTCACAGATTCCAGCCGAGGTCATGCCACTCGAAGGTGGGTGGAAGAGGGATCCTGGTGACAAGTGGCCTGGAGCATTCAAGAAACGGGTGGAGCAGGTGACCACCTGCTGCACCGAGTGCGGAGAAACCGACGTGACTACGAGGCATGAGTGCAGTGAGTAGAAAGAAGAGAGAACCCCTGGTAGACCCACCGATCCGCGTCGTCAACACGCTGCGCTACGGTGTCGACTGGGCCAACGAGTTTCAGAAGTGCATCAAGGAAACTGACGTAGCCAACTGGGATGACCGCAAGAGGGTGGTCGCTGCCCTGGTGTGGGCAGCAGCCATGGCTTCGCAGACCGAGTTGGACGAAGAGTCCTGGCTCGACCTAGCAACCATGGCGTTTCGAGGGGTAAGTGTGGATCCGCTGTGACATACGATTGGGGACCGATGATCGTTTGGTGGCTCGTACTGTGCGTGGCCTGGGTCATCGTGGGAACGATTCTGGGCACCACATGGTGGCTGGATCTCCTCGTTGGTTTCTGTATCGGGTTTGGCGTCAGCGTCACATTCACCAAGCATGGCTAAGCTAGTTCGCCTGCCCGCCAAGGTGGATAGGTGGTTCGTGAAGGGCAGGTTCAACCCCAACTCACCGGTCCAGATCCGCAACCTGATGGCTGCCTATGGGGAGACAGCCCGTCCGGGCAAGCACTCCAAGACCCGCCAGCCCTCCACCAACAAGGACGTGATGAGGCGGCTGGCCAAGACCCATCAGGTGTTCGCCGACATCCAGGCGTACAAAGACGTCAAGAAGATGGACAGTACCTACGCCACCGGGCTGGTCGCACATTGCGACGACCAGCAGCGGATCCACGCCAGCTTCACCCACAGGCCGTACACAATGAGGTTGGCCTGCCAGAACCCCAACCTCCAGAACATTCCGGACGATGAAGATGATGACTCAATGGCCCGACGTTTCCGACGATGCATCATCGCCGGACCCGAATGTACGTTGGTCAGTGCTGATTTCGCAGGTATCGAGGCAGTTCAGACAGGTTGGTATGCTGGCGATAGGGACTACTACCGCCTTGCCCGACTCGGGGTTCATAGCTACCTTGTCGCTTCACGACTCGGTCAATCAGTCGATCTTTCGAGCGACGATGAGACTCTGTCCGGACTTCTTGGGGACATCAAGCGAGAGCACCACGACTCGAAGATCTACAAGCAGCTCAAGAGAGTCGTTCACCGCACCAACTATGGCTCCGGACCTTACGGCATGCACATGGACGATCCCGAACTCTTTGGCTCTATCCAAGAGGCAGAAGACCTCCAGGCTTTCTACTACACTCTCTGTCCCAAGCTGGCTCAATGGCATGCTCAAGTTCGCACTCTTGCACACGCTCAAGGATTCCTTGGTGGCAATGACCACCCGTACAAGTTCAAGGCGTGGTTCTGGGACGTGATGCACTACGACCGGGTCAAGAACAAGATGGTCCGAGGCTCGGACTGGAACAAGGTCGTTGCCTACTACCCCCAGTCCAGCAGCGCAGGGAACCTCTTCGATGCTTGCCTCCTGCTCATGGACCCGAGCAGGCAGTGGTACGTCGGTGACGCGTACTTCGGGAAGACCCCGATCCGCGCTCTGATCCACGACGAGATCCTCTTCGAGGTCCCCAAGAAGGGACTGGACGACTTCCTCAACCGCTGCCGTGGAGCCATGGAGGAACCGGTCACGGTGCAGCCTCTGAACAAGAGCTGGAACATGGGGGAGTTCATGAAGCACAAGGTCGAGATCAAGGTCGGCCCCAACTGGGCGGACATGGAGGCCGTGTGAACGCCAAGGCGAAGGGTGCCCGCTCCGAGCGGAAGGTCAAGAAGAAGCTGGAGAAGATGGGCTACTTCGTCACCAAGGCTGGTGGCTCACTGGGTCTGTGGGATCTGGTAGCCATCAGCAAGGGCGGGACGGCTCTAGTCATCCAGGTGAAGACCAACCGTAAGCCCTCCGGCAAGGAGATGGAGAAGCTGCAAAGGTTCGCCAACGACTACATCGGGATCCACTGCATCGTGGCCGTCGTCAAGGATCGTGAGCAGGAAGACAACTGGATCTGGCTGTACCCCAAGGGGCTGTCCTTCTACCGGGGGCAGGCCTACGACCCTGATCCCCTGCCCTATCAGAGTCTTAGGACAAAGGCTGCCAGCATCCTACCGAAGAACTGGGGGCGTCACTAGTGTGCAGTTATAGGGTAGTAAAAAATCGCGTTAGGTGCTGGAAAACACGGGACTTAGAGGAAGGCCTAGTGGAGGTCAAAGAAGTGGTCGAGCAAGTACCTGTAGGCAAAGGGGTTATCGAGGTAGAAGATACCCCACAACATATACCAAGGGTGGGTAAGACGTGGCAATGCTTGGACTGTGGCGCATTGCTGCGACTCAATGGCCACCACCAGGGGCCGAGGCACGGGGTCGTCTTCGTGGATGGCCAGCCTCACTACTACCATGACTGACACCCTGAAGTGCCACAAGTGCGGCAGGATCTACGGGGACGGTGCCGCTGGAACCACCCCAGATCTTTGCTACTTCTGCAACTACCCTTATCCTTCTGAGGAGGAGAGAATCCGTGATACTGGTCCTTCTAGCGCAGATATCCCTGATCCAGACCTGGATCGACAAGGCGACTGACCAGCTCATCGTCCCCCCTATGGTGGTCACGGTGGCTCCTGCCTGGGAGCACCCCGTCCTGGACTTCTCTCCCTACATGTGGGTCGACCCACCGAAGGTCTACGTCTCGCCCCTGATGCCCGACGACATCCCCAACGACGTGGCTGCCTACCTCGCCTTCCATGAGGTCTGCCACGTAGCCCTGAGACACCAGCCTACCTGGGATCCGATCCTGATCCGCCAGCAGCAGTTGGAGGCCGATCTCTGTGCCCTTGACCACCTGACCTACGCCAGTCGAAGACACAGGGCGTGGAGGAACTGGGTTAGGAGATTACGTTGACCAGATTGCAGGGGTCTGATTCCCTAAAAGATGCTGAGTCCAAAGAAGATACCAAGGTGACCTGTCCAGATTGCGGACAGCCCGAGCATGAGTACTGGTGGGACTGCCCTGGTCCTCCCAGGCTGCCTTGGGAACGGAAGAAGAAGCGCACTCACAGCTTCATCATCAAGTGAGCAACAGCTACACCAGCTTCGATCAGGTCCTGAGGATGGTCTACGGGAAGCAGTTGTCGGACCGAGACAACCTGTGGTATCTGCTTGTTGGCGTGAGCCACCGAGCGAGTGCAGACCTCATCCACGACCTGGACCTCAAGTGTCGCTACTCTATCGCTGCGGCTGACGAGCTGTTCGATGGGGTGGCTGGTGAGATCTGGTCGGGGCTCACTCGTCGATAGTGATGAAGATCACCCAGTCTCCAACAGCAGGCGGTGCCCCTAGGATCGGGGGCCAGTAGTACCCCGTGAAGAACGCCTCAGCGAAGTAGGCCCCTGGAAACATCAGTCCTTGTCGTAGGTCACCGCTGTGCGGTTCCCGTTGACATCCACTGTAGCACTGATCCGGTTCTTGGTGTCGGCGGTATCACGGATTGTGATGGTTCCCGGCCCCGGCGCACCGGAGAGCTTCCCTGCCACGGCAGCCAGGATGAGCCGCATGGCCTGGGTCCCGGTGGTGTTGGGGTCGATCTCGGCCCCGAAGACGCTGAGCGCCTGGACGGGCTGCTGGTAGTTGATCCGGACGGTGTAGGCCCCTACCGTGTCCTCGAAGGGGTCGCCTCCCCCCTCCCGCAGTAGGATCCCGTTGGTCACGTTGAGCGTGTGGTCGGCCTCCTGGGGCCGGATGGTCCACCCGTTGGTGATGTAGATGTAGGCCGGGATGCTGGTCCCCGCCCCCGCGTCCACCACGTTTCCGCCTACGGACTCGAACGCAGGAGCGTTCTTGGCGTTGTCCGTTGCCTTGACCCAATCCTTCCAGCGACTGTAGACATCCTTGACGTCAAGAGTCGTAGTCGCTGAGAGAGTGATTAGGCGCTCTGCTCCGTCGAAGGCGATTGCCACAACACAGTCTCCACAATGTCGTTGGACCGGAGGTCACGAATCTCGGTCACCCCCTGGGGTGTCACCCGAAGAACCAATGTCGTTGGTTCTTTCGGATCCTTTGAGCCACCCTGAAGGATCTTGGCATCTGGGCAGGGCCACATGACGAGAGAGCGCATGTCGTGCCCCCGCGTGCAAGCTGCGCAGACCGCCTTGCCACCCCGCACCACTCGGGCGTGGCGGCGGGCCAGGATGTCCAGCCTGTCCAGTGCTTCCTGCTTCGTGAGCTTCACAGAACCTCCTTAAGGGTTGCTGTAGTTCCGGTCGTAGATCTGCTGGATCGGGATCGACGTGTTGGTCCCGGGGATGGTGTACCCGGTGATGTCCGCCGGGAGATACTGGACGTGGAAGATGCGGATGTACACGCCCAGCCCCGAGCTGGCAGAGAAGGCCCAGCTCGTACCTGAGGATTCGATCCCGTCTACCACCGAGTCGTCAGAGGTCTTGTAGACTCGGATCTCGGTCCCCGCGATCAGCCCAGTGAGGGTGACAGTGGTCGAAGAGACCAAGCTGATGGTGGCTCCTGCCGTCTTGTAGCTGGGTAGGTCACCGTTGTAGTTCACGGTCACCGTCCCGCTTGTCCGCTTGAAGTAGATCGTGGAGTCGGTCTGCCCGTTCGCGGCGTTGTAGCCTGAGTAGCTGTGGTTCACCAGCGTCATCGTGGTCGGGCTGTTGGTCGCGTCGAACTCGATGGCATGGGTGGACGCTGTCCCCTTGGTGAAGGAGCAGTTGTCCAGCTTCCCGTTCGGGTCAGTGCTCACGTCCCAGTTCACGTAGCCCGTGTCACTGGTCCCCTCGTAGCCCGAGAAGTCCGAGCCGCTGAGGTTCGAGCCGTTGGGCTCGATCTGTCCGCAGCCCTGGAACTTGGCGTTCGTGCAGTACCCAACAGTTCCACCGAAGGACATCGTCCCCAGGTCGTAGAACTGGCAGAGGTCCCAGTCCAGGTCGGCGTTGTTGTTCACGATCAGCCGCGTCGGGGACTGGGTCGAGAGGCACCGGTGGGTGACGTTCGTCCACACCACCTGAGAGGAAGCGTTGTTGACTTCGATCAGGTTGAAGTTGGCAGACACCTTGGGAGTCTGGTCCCATGTGATGTTGGCGTCGGAGTCGTTGAAGTAGACAGAGGTCCCTGAGGTCCCAAGCTGCATCCGACCCTTCCAGAGGAACCCTCCGGGAACCGTTCTGGCCAGTCCCCAGTAAGTGGAAGAGGTCTCGTCTGCCGCTGCGAACCCGGCGAAGGTGCATGGCCCATTGGGGCTCACGTCCCCATTGGTGAAGATCGACGAGCACCTCCCGAACCGGATGGCGTCCACACCGTGCGGGTTACCCTTTCCGATGGCTACCAGGGACTTGAAGGCAGCCCCCGCGTGGGACCAGGTCCCAGCAGGAGATCCGGCTGTGTCGTCTGCAGAAGGACCGTTGTCCGGGTCCACTGCGTGGCTGACCCATCCGCCGTAGGGGTAGAAGCCGTAGTCGGACCCGCCGACATCCCAGCCGTAGAAGTCTCCGAACCCGTCACCGATGATCACCCGCATCCCGCCGTTGGCATACGTGTCGAGTCCAGTCGAGGACGCGAAGAACGACCAAACCAGGAACGCCCCATCAGTGGGGACGGTGACCGCAGATCCGGGCGTGCCCCCGAGGGGGTTGTTCGCCATGAGGCCACCGATGGACGCCTTCGTTGCCTGCTGCGTACAGGAGTAGCTTCCCTGGAGGTAGGGGTAGTCGGTGTCGAACGTCTCCGACCCACCGTCAGTCCACCCCGACGCGCTGGGCTCGTCCCAGTAGGTTCCGCCTGTACCCTCGCCAGTCTCGGCTAGTGCGAAGTCAGTCAGGTCTTCTGTGTAGCTAGGCGCTGCCATGCATCACCCGGTCGTGTGCAGCCCGAGTTACCTTCATGGCCTCCTCGGGCTTCTTGCCCTCCGGAAGGAGCAGGTGACGGTCCTTGCCGATCATGACCCAGACCGTCCACTTCTCCCGGAGCAGCTTGGTGATCACCCCGATGACCGGCTTCTTCCGCCAGCCCTCAGGGCGATCCTTGTCAACGTGGGCGATTGCCACCTTCTCGGGCTCATGGCACTCGAAGGCCACCTTGCAGTGGGAGGGCCGAAGCTCTTCCGGCATCTCCGGTGTGGTGCGCCACAGGCAGTCGTAGGTCTTGCAGATCTCAGGCCGCTCGGACCAGATCCGGCAGGAGTGCTTGGTGCAGTGTTGACACCAAGTGTCTGCTGGCTTGTTCAACGGCTTGACCTCGATCAGCTTGCAGCACAGGGCGCAGTCCCCACAATCCTTCACAAACCCTCCTTAGGGGTTCTGATAGTTCCGCTCCAGAGGAGCAACCACGGAGAAGCTCAGCCCGGTGTTCCTGGTGATGGTCCCTGTGGTCTCGGTGAACTGAGCATCCTCCAGTCCGATGGCCCGGATGGCAATGGCCGCGTCCGTCCCAGCCGATCTCCCTCCTTGTGTATTGCCATCGTAGTCGAAGTCGAACGAGATGGATGCCGCCCCAATGGCTCCCTCGATGGGCGAGCCAGCGTTGTTGTTCACGATGGTCGCCTGCGGGGAGTCGATGGGCTTCCAGTCGATGTCGTGTGAGGCAGCACCCTCGTTGACGACGGTCTGTCCGTCCACCTTCCTGGCGTCGAACTGTGACGCGGTCGGGGTGGCATCGGTGACGACCCAGACACCGTTGTTCTCGGTGTTGGTCATGTCGTACACCGCCACGTAGTCGTTCTGGGACACGGAGGGCAGGTTGGCCCCAGCCGAGTCCCAGCTCGCAGTGTCTCCGCTCGCACCCGAGATGGCGAAGTCGCTGACCGTGGTCCGGGTGATGTACTGGAAGAACATCCAGTACTCCGGTGCGGAGTCGTCGGGGTACAGGTTGCTGTTGAAGCTGATGGTTCCAGCCGCCACGAACGGGTAGTTCCGGGAGGTCCCGGTGTTGTCGAAGAAGTAGAGGACGTTCGTGTCGTTGGTGTCGAAGCCCTCACAGAGGACCCCAGACCCACCACCGTTGGGGTTGATGGGGATCCCCTCTCCGAAGCGCACGTCGTTCGACGCAACGAAGTTGATCAGCTCGTCAGCCGTCTTACCGGTGACGGTCTGGTCGGTGTCGTCGATGTCGGCTGCCTGCCTGAGCAGGTACTGGACCTTCTCGTAGATCTCGTTCTTGTCAGCCTGCAACGGGGTGGCCCGCTCAAGGTGGAAGCTGCCGTTGGTCACAGAAGCAATGGTGCCGGTGACTGTGACCGTGGTGGCTGTGGTCGAGACGATAGGCCAGGAGATGCCCTTGTCTGTTCCTTCGTGGCAGTAGAGTGTGCCCCCGTCGTACACGTCTGGTGACGCAGGGATGCCACCCTCTGCCGAGGTCAGCACCGAGCCCGCACCTGGGGCCGAGCCGTCCACCAGCGAGTGGGTGCCCACGTCGATGACGATCCCGAAGTTGTAGTCCCCGCCAGTGAGGCCGTCACGGGCATAGGCCTGGTCGAAGTACTTGATGACGATCTGCGTCCAGGGAGAGCTGCCCGAGACCTGGGCGTCGGTGGCACTGATCTGGAGGTCAGTAGTGTTGCTAAGGGGGAAGCGGAACGCCTTGTTGTCCACCTTGGTGATACCGATGGCCACGTTGTCCGAGCTGTCGAAGGTCTTACCGTTGGTGTCCGCGTCCCGGATCCGGAGCCACAGCCCGACCGCGTTGCGGTTGTCCGCTGCCAGCCGCATCGTGTCGTCGTCGGCGTTGTTCGTGAGAGGAGTGCCCGTCACCGTCAGGACATCCGCAGCAACCGTGGCCAGCTCCCAGGACCCGTTGTTGCCAGCATCTTCGGCGTTCTGGATGGTGACCTGGCCCCCAACCTTGAAGCCGAAGGTGATGAAGCTGGTGCCACCACTCTTGGTGATGGTGTTGCTGCCCGTGATGGCAACGTTGCCAGGAACCCCGTAGTCCTCGTAGGTCTTGATGGCCTCGTTGACCGGACCCGCGAAGGTGAAGTCGGTGGCTGCACCAGTCTCGGTGGGGTCGTCTCCGAAGGCGTAGTACGCCGTGTCGTTGGCTTCGTCCTCCATCGACCCGAGGGTAATGGCACCCATGTAGTCGGCTTGGATGTAGGAGTCGGTCGAGTCCAGCTCGGACCAGCCAGCAGTCCGGATCAGCTTCTTCGACTGGATGACCGGAGACGCTACGGTCCTGGGCTCCCAGCCTGACTCGAACTCGAACTGCTCAGGGGTGATGGCGGTGATCGGGAACGCGTACTTGATGTGGTCCGCGTCCGCCTTCCACTCCTCCTTCATGAAGGAGTAGACGCACTGGAGGGTGACGCCGTCCGTGCTCAGGTTACCCTGCTCGATCAGGTACACCCTCTTCTGGCCGGTGTCGATGTGGATGGACTTATAGTCCAAGGTCACACCGTTGTCTCCCAGGGTGCGAATTGCTTCCGAACCAGCATCCGCCGGGTTGGTCCCGTCGACCTTGTCGCATGGGAGGTTGGCTGCCGTGGGCGAGCCGGTCGCCCGGTACAGGCCGTTGTTCCCTGCTGTAGAGTGGTCGCGGACCTCGAAGTAGTCGTTTGCCGACAGGGTGGGGAGATTCGAGCCCGCGCTGGTGATGGTAACGCTGGCCCCCGAAGCCCCCGTGAAGACTGCGTCAGCGACTGCCGTTTCCAGTCCCTGAGACAGGCTATCAGGATCGGTGATCAGTGCCATTAGTCTCTCCTCAGTCTAATCAGGACCGTGATGTCACAGCTTCCGCCGCTGACGCTCTTGATCCTTGCTTCCAGAATGTCCCCAGCCACGTAGGCAGTGTTCTGTGGAGTACCTCCATCATACACCGTGCCTGTGGTGGGCAGGGACAGATCTGACGCAAGGTGCTCCGAGGTGAAGTTCCTTCGGGCGTTGACCGTCGCGCCTGTCCCTCCGTTGACTCTCAACCCCCTGACCGCGATCACTGTCGCATCGTAGGGGGCCTCCCAAACGACTGCATCGCTGGCTCCTGTGGCACTCACCCGGGTGCCGCCAGCTACGAAGGTACGGCTCGTTGCACTGAGCTTCCCGATGATGTCGA
>JABAOC010004529.1_pt3 | contig 42562 bp, 50 predicted proteins | sample 7062161 | NCBI WGS metagenome assembly JABAOC01 (sample SAMN14538625, study PRJNA623070) | marine sediment metagenome | biome: marine biome [ENVO:00000428]; feature: marine pelagic biome [ENVO:01000023]; material: deep marine sediment [ENVO:00002113] | place: India: Gulf of Khambhat ... | reverse complement strand
TTATACCAGCGTGCGTTACCGTCGCCGTCAATCCAGAAGACAAGCGCTATAATGAATACATAGGTAGAAGCATCCATGTCCCTACCACAAGTCGCGTTGTCAAGATAATCGCAGATAACATGGTTGACCCTGAATATGGCACGGGTGTAGTCATGATATGCACTTACGGGGACAAGGCAGATGTGAAGACAGTTGCAAAACACAAGCTACAGAACATTGCAGCGGTCAAAGAAAACGGCAGAATGAGCAGACACGCAGGGAAATACGAAGATCTAACGATTCAGGAAGCCAAAAAAGCTGTTGTCGAGGATCTTGAACAGCAAGGCATTCTGGTCAAGACTGAGACCATTCAGCAAGAAGTTGGGCTGTGCGACCGCTGTGAGACTCCGATTGAGATCCTGGAGACAAAGCAATGGTTCATGAAAAACCGTCAACTCACAAAGCTCGTGGAGAAGACAGCTAAGACCCTCACGTGGTTCCCAGATTACATGAAGGCTCGACTAATCGACTGGGCTGAATCTCTGGACTGGGATTGGGTCATCAGCCGGCAAAGAGTGTTTGGGACCCCAATCCCCATCTGGTACTGCAGGAAATGTGGGGAAGCACTACTGGCTGAGGACAGTTGGCCTCCAATAGACCCCAAACAAGAAGACCCGCGAATCGAGAGATGCCCAAGGTGTAAGCATGAGAGTTTCGAACCTGAAAGGGACGTCTTCGACACATGGATGGATTCATCCATAAGCTGTGCAGTGCATGCAGGATGGCCCGACGCATCTGAAAAAGATTGGCGAAGGCTATACCCTGCCGATCTACATCCATCTGGCACTGACATAATTCGTACGTGGGCCTACTATTTGATGGTACGACATCTAGCTTTGTTTGGTGAAACACCATATAAAGCATGTCTCATCAACGGGATGGTCCTCGGCAGTGATGGACGGAAAATGAGCAAGAGCCTGGGGAACTACATTGCCACTCCTGAAGTCTTCGACAAGTATGGTGCTGACACAAGTAGACAATGGGCAGCAGGAGGAGGCAACACAGGCTCAGACATCCCGTTTCGGTGGCCTGATGTCGAGTATGCCTGGNNTGGAATGCCTCCCGCTTTGCCAGTCTTCTGCTGAAAGACTACAAATCTGAAGAAACTCCGGAGCTTACTCTGCTTGACAAGTGGTTGATGGCGAAGATGGACAAGGCGACCCTAAAAGTAACGGAAGCGATGGAGAAAGGTCAATTCAACACTGCGCTCGATGAAATCAGAAACTTTGCTTGGCGTGACCTGTGTGACAACTACATAGAAGCAGCGAAACATAGGCTCTATAATTCAGGTATTTACGGCGAAGAGAAGAGAAAGGCTGCTCAATACGCTCTTTATACGGCTCTCTACCGGTTTCTCCGACTGTTTGCACCAGTTGCTCCGCACATAACAGAGGAAATCTACCAAACGATGTTCGCAGAAGACATGGGCTACAGAAGCATACATGTTACTCCATGGCCAGACGTTGGAGCAGATTATGACCAGGAGGCTCTGGAGAAAGGCGACTTATTGGTTGCAGTAATCAGCGAGATTCGAAGAGAGAAATCCAGAAAGAGAATGCCTCTAAACGCCCCCATCAAGGAACTGACGGTGCACGCGGCAAATCGTGCTGACGCAGTAACATTGTCCGAGGCCTCTGAACATATAACAGGAACCTGCAAAATCGAGAGAATCACCATCACCTCCAATGAGGGTGAAGGGGTGGAAGTTCAAGGGTTCAAAGGAGTCAAGTTTGAAGGAGTCTGTTAAGGCGCTGCTTGCATTGTCCCAGATTGACTAGTAACTTTTCAGACCACATACGTGTCTGCTCGCTTCTCTTTAGGGTTTGAATCTGAGTATTGCTGCTATTCCGCCAAACGCGTCTCTAAGCATCTGACCTTCTTCTGTGTCAGCAGAAATCATCTCCGTGTCGGCATTTGCTCTCACCGCCTCTTCAGCGAGTTCTTCAACCACGTCCACAGCTTCATCCGCATTAAGAGAGGGTGACTTGCATTTGGGGCATGCTTGTCCTGTAAGACTCTGGCGAAAACTCTCAAGTTGTTTGCTTTTCATCGTTTCTAGTTTGGATGAGTCACATGCTGCGCACCTAACGTTTACACGCACTATATCCAAAGCTTCAGAGAGAAGAAGTACTCTAACTGCTCCCATCTTCAAAGCATGTCTGACTTCGTTCTCTCCATATGTCGCAAGACCTGTATCATGTCCAACCTCGTAGAGAAAGTCTTGCATGAGTTTCGTTTCTTCTATGTAACGGACTCTTCGCATGATTTCAGGAGCCTTCTCAACGACTTCTTTGACTCCTTGGATTCCTACATATGCGGTGTCAATCGAGGTGAGCACCTTTGCTTTCAGTTGATAATGGAGATAATCTCCCTTCTGAAAATCATATTTTATGGGGCCTGGGCCTGCGATGATTATTCCTTTCAGATTTTCTGTGTCCAGAAATGCATCGGTTGCATGTTTTCCCACACGGTTGAAAAATTCAAGGACCTTTGCTTCCCTTTGTCGTTCGAATCGTCTTGCTGACTGTCCACCTGCTCGCATTTTTCCTGGGACTCCAGAAGTGATCTCGGTAAGAATGTTGAGGCGTCTTCCCTGCAAAGTTGCGAATGTTGCCTCACTGGAGTCCATGAGCAGAATTCCATACACTTCTTTCTCCTTCAGCATTTCTTGAAGATGTTCTGTGTGGAATCTTGAGTCACATCGATAGAGGTTGATGGTGATCGGTTCCAATGGTGTCAGCACATAGGTTTCATTGCGCTCACTCCCCGGACCGTTCTGAGGTATAGATCCGCTGAAGATTACAAGTCCATTTTCAGGCACCTTTCGAAACAGTTTCAGCCTTTGTTGAGTTTTCGTGATTGCATCCTGGACATTGCTCCTTGTGGTGTCAGATTTTATGTTTGCAGCGGTGCCATACTCTTGTCTGAGAGTGTTGAGAACTTCACTAATCTGCTTTCCAGGCGGAACATATAGACTCACAAGTTCTGTTCCGCGACCTTCTTTACGAGCCAGCATGTCCAGTGACTTCTTAAGGCGAAACCGCTCTAGCGAAGTGCGCTTTTTCGACGACTGGCTCAAAGAATTCTCCCTTATGACGCAACAACGGCTACATTAAGAGCCCAACAGATAAAAGTTGTGTGTCACGACCTTTCCTCTTTAGCGCAGGGGAGACTGCTCAGGCGAAGAAACGCTCTAGTACAGATTTCTGGGACGAAAGCTTCAAGCTGTCTGTGCTATGTGAGTTTCAGATAGACTCGCCGGTTGTTTTTTCCTTTATTTCTAGTCCTAATCAGCTCTATCTGTCCCACTTCTCTCAAGTTTCTAACATGAGTTCCCCCGTCTGCTTGTCTGTCCAAGTCATCTATTTCAACTATGCGTNNTCCGGCGGCAGCGCTTCTGCCATTTTGATCACTCCTGCTATCTCCAAGGCCTTCTTTCTGGGTAGTTCATACCATCTCACAGAAACGTCTTTTCTCAGGAGTTTGTTTGTCTCACTTATGTACTTGGTGAGTGTGTTCTGATCGTATTGTTCTAGGTTGAAGTCAAAGCGGATCTTGTCTTCTTCCAGTTGATTGCCAGTCACGAGTGCGCCTGTTCCTTTGCACAGAAGTGAGGCGAACAGATGAGCTGCAGTATGACTTCTCATAAGTCTGTATCTGCGATTCCAATCGAGAATGCAATGAACAGAGTCTCCTTCCATCAGGCCTGGGTGATCAACTTCGTGGGATATGTTTCCATCGAATTTGCCTACGAAAATGACTTTGAAGGTTTCATTTCTCCTTGCGATTTCTCCAGTGTCGTGAGGCTGTCCTCCCCCTCTAGGATAGAAAATAGTTTGATCTAGAGTAACGTACTTTCCGTCTCGGACGGACACCACTGTCGCATCGCACTCTTTAAGATAGCTATCGTGCAGATACAGAGTAGCGGTCATCACTACATCTCTTGAGATTGTGGTCTACAGAGTTTATAAGCACCTAGGTTCTTCTTGGCGGCGCAGCGGAATGGTTAGCTTTTTAGCTTGTGCCAGTAAGAGGTACTCTGGTCTTCAAACTGCAGATGGGCTTTGACGTTGTCAGAGAGATTCTGAAGGTGATAGCAGTACTTACGATGACTATCGACCATGTTGGAGTCATATTGTTTCCTGAGTTTCTTCTTCTACGCGTGGTGGGGCGAATTGCCATTCCATTATTCTGCTATCTCTTGGTTCTTGGAGTTGAGAGAACAAGGAATCACAGAGATTATCTTGTGAGACTCTGTTCTTTCGGTGTTGTTTCTCAAATTCCTTACTTTCTCGCTTTTGGAATAGGACCGTTTGAGCAGTTGAATATCCTCTTCACGCTATTCTTTGGCGCTTCTGCTCTTGTTCTCTTCAGAATGAGAAATGCGCTTCTCATTCTTCCTGTCCTAGCTGCTGTTGCTCTCAACTCTGAGGGAACACTGTATGCGATGGCTCTCATAGGATGTGTGCAGGTGTTGAGGGAGAATACGGAGCTTGGAGTCGTCGTTTTGTTCACGCTCAACACTCCGTTTCTAGTGACGGGAAACATCCAATTCTTGTCTCTTGCTGCATTACCGCTTATCGTTCTTCATAAAGAAGGTTGGGTCAGAATGACGATGGCAACAACTCGGGACTCTTGGTATTTTTCTTGGAAGAAGTATATCTTCTATGTCTATTATCCACTGCATCTAACTACATTGTTTGTGGTCAGTCAGCTTCACTGGTGAGTGAGTGTGTATCTTGAGATTCGCCTTTTCACAAAGCTCTGCTCTGAGTAGTGAGTGTCTGTCTTACATTTAAATAGAAAGGTTTCTCATAATGAGCTATGGACGTTGCGACTCTACTACTGCTTCTGGTGGGTAGTATCTTCTCGGGTGCTGTGAATGCGATGATAGGTGGTGGATCATTAATTTCAGTTCCCCTGCTGGTTTTTTCCGGGTTGCCCCCTCACCTGGCTATAGGGACAAACAGGTTTGCGATGATTTTCAACACTGGAGTAGGAGCGACAGACTACTACGGAGAAGTGAAATACAGTGTGAAGTTAGCTTTGGCACTTGCACTAGTTGCTTCGGGTGGGTCATACATGGGAGCCACTATTGTTCTTCAGACAGCAGAAGCGACTCTCAAGTACATGATTGGAATCTTGATGCTAGTCATGGGTGGAGTAGTAGTCTACAAGAGAAAGCTTGGCTTGGAGGAAAAGGAACTCAATCCTACAAAAGCCAACTATTTGACAATGGCTATTCTAGCCTTTTTTCTCGGCATCTACGGCGGCTTCTATGGAGCTGGAATATCTACGTTGTTTACATTTGTTTTCATTTCATTTCTCGGAGTGAGTTTTATCAAGAGCGCTGGCATCACAAGATTCATCGTGAGTATACTCTCGATGATTGCATTCTCAGTTTTCCTTGTGAACGGGAAGATTGACTTCACTTATGGGCTGGTGCTTCTGGTGAGTTTCGTAGCAGGAGCCAAGATTGGCGTTCAGTTGGCTGTGCGAGCTGGAAATGTCTGGGTGAAACGGTTGTTTGTGGTTCTGGTCATTGTCTCTTCAGTGAGCTTGCTGACCACATGATATCGAAATCTGGAAAAAGTTAATAAAAATCGAGTTCTCTTCTCCATTAAAAGGATTGCCTGATGACTGCCGATTTGTTTGAAGCTGTGCAAAGAGTCTTTCTCTTGATTGTTGTAGCAATTTCTTTCGCTATTATAGTCTCATATGTCCTGTCCATGGGTTTGGGCATCTTAGTTCTTTTTTCCACTTCAGATGGTCTTGTCTTTAGCCGCGGATCAATCTCTATTAACCCACTTCTAATTGTTGATGTCGAGATAAATGTGAACGCAGGCCTGTACTTTCTGATTTTATGGGGGGTCTTCGCTCTGTGCTTTGTTGCAGCGTGGAAATATAGGGAAGGGCTATTGCACAAAGTCAAAAGTCTTTTCTCAGGTGTCTCTGAGGGAAATCCCTTCACTAACAATCTGCTGGCAATGCCCATGATCACATCCATGCTGTTTGTGACCACAATCATCCTGCACACTCTGCAGAGCCAAGCTGGGTTCCCAACAGGTGAGCCGCCTATCAGCGACTCCTTTCTGGATTTCATAATGGTTTCGCGTGCTCCAATCGTCGAGGAGGTGGTTTTTCGTATAGTTCCCATCGGGGCATTCCTGGTGACTTACATTTCTGTGGTGGGAGGAAGGACGAGAGGTATGTTGACGCTGAGCGGGCGACTGCGGTTGTTTTTTCTGTCAATTGTTCAGCCTGACAAGGCTAAGGGTGAGCTGGGACTAAAAACAATAGGTGAGAATGGTTTCTTTGGTGGTGGGATGACTTGGGGCGAATGGATAATGGTATTCTTTACTGGTGTCTTCTTCGGATTGGCTCACTACTATGGTGGTTGGGGACCTGGGAAGATCTCCCAAGCAGCATTGAATGGTGTGATCTTCGCCCTGGCATATCTCTACTACGGAGTTCAGGCCCCAATTTTGCTTCACTGGTTTTTCAACTACTATTTTACTGTTTTTGATCTATCGAGTACATACTCTCTGACAGGAATTGATATTGCCTATTTTGCTTCTCTTGTGACTTTCTTTCTGGGTGTCTTGGCATGGGTGATGCTGATAGTTCTATGCCTGGTCATGGTTGTGAGGATGCTTCGGACTGGTTCTGCGGAATCTTCAGCAGCTTAGGGTGTGCTGGGTCAGCATCTAGCTCTTGGAGATGGCTGCGAGGACGTCTTCAATTCTGACTCGTTTTTCCTCGTGTCTTGTCATGTGTCTCACCATCGCTTTTCCATCTTCAAGTTCCCGAGGTCCAATGATTACTGTGTAATGCACTTTTCTCTTGGAGGCGTGTTGCAGTGAGCTGGCAACTTTGCGCCCCATTATGTCCACTTCTGTGGGGATTCCGTATGCTCTAAGCTCTGATGCGAGGATCATGGCTCTCGGGATGGCTTCGTTTCCGATTGGTATAATCGCCACGGTTCTTGATGCAGGCTTCGGACTAGCGTGTTGCTTGTCTACTGCCAGGATTATGCGATCTAGTCCGTGGGCAACTCCAACAGCTGGCGTCGCTTCGCCTCCGAAAAGCTCGACGAGTTTGTTGTACCGTCCACCTCCGCCGAGTGAGATGTCCATGTCGGGAACCAGAGGTTCGAAAATCAGGCCAGTGTAATACTCTAGGCCACGGGCAAATCCTATTTCAATGGAAATTCTGGAGTCAACTCCGGCTTCCTCGTGTAGTGTGAGGATNNGCTCTAGGTTCTCTATGGAATCGGCTGATCTTGGATAGTCCCTGAGCTTTTTCTTGAGTGGTTTAAGAACCTGTTCAGCATCTTTTCCTTTGGCTTTGAAGATTTCTTTCATTGCCTTTTCAGCTCTTTTGGAAATGCCGTATCGTTTGGCAGTTTCAAGAGCTTCCTCCCATCGTTTTGCGTCCAGTTGTTGCATGATATCATTCTGATTTTCCTCCCCCAAGCCTTCCTCAGTTAACAATCCTCGCAGGATTCCCACATGACCTATTTTGAGCCAGTACTTTCTGAGTCCAATCTTTTTCAGCAGTTGATTTGTAACTGAAAGAATCTCGACGTCTGCTTCAGGTTGATCACTCCCCATTATTTCATAGTTTGATTGCCAGAACTCGCGATACCGGCCAAACTGTGGTTCGTCATAGCGGTATAGAGTTCCTAGTGAAAAGAGTCTCAGTGGTTTAGGTTCATTTCGCAGGCTAGTGGCCATCAGCCTGGCAATGGACGCTGTGAATTCCGGTCTTAGGGCAACCTTTCTTCCGCCCAAATCATCAAAGGTGAAAATTCGTGCTTTGATTTCTTCTCCAGATTTCGCTGTCAGCAGATCATGATATTCAACGATCGGTGTGATTATCTCTTCAAAACCGTAGAGTTTGGCTACTTCCCTTGCCGTATTCTCAACACTTCTTAGTTTTGCCGCTTCGTCGGGCAGAAAGTCACGCATTCCTTTGACAGACTGGAACTTTGGCATGAAAACTCCTCACTCCATGGCTAGCCTTGATAGAGTGTAGTACACAATCTCTCCGCGACGGTTTACGACAGCTAGTACCATCTTTTTCTTCAGGCTTTGAACATGTTTCAGTATACTGGCAAGTTCATGAATTGAGATTGGCTTGCCTTCTTGGAGACCTAGAATGAGATATTTGGCAGTTGCATTGCTGTATTCTCCTCGTTCATACACACGGAAGTCTATGCCTGGGCCAAACCCGTCCCTAACAACGTAGCCACGGCTTCGCAAATCTCGATAGATCAAATACCTGGCCCAAATGCTTTCATTCTTGTCTCCGAATCGATGCAGCAGCTCTTGAAAACTTACTGGCTTTTCGGGTGCTCCTTGGAATACTTCAAGCAGTCCTTTGCTTTTCAGAAACAGTGCTTCATAAATGCTCAGGACTAGTTTCTTGCCTTGTAGGGTTCCATAGCCTCGTGATGTCAAGCTCTCGAGTTTCTCGTCTGGTCGGACTACAATACTTTCTTCTGAGAATTCAGCCTTTATTTCCTTGATCTCGTGGTTTCTTGGTAGTGCGGCTTGGTTTTGGCTTCCCTTCAAATTCATGTCCTGTCCATATAAGCTTAGTCAAGCTGATAAATAGGTTCACTAAAAGACTAGGCTCTTTCCGTAGTCCTCTTGGTGAATAATGCCTTTTTCACAGATTATTGCAGAAACATATTCCAGTGGAGTTATGTCGAATGCTGGGTTCAATGCGGGTACTCCTTTTGGAGCCACTTGGACACCCTGGAATTTCGTTACTTCTTCAGCAGTTCTATGTTCTACCGTGATATCTTTTGCTAATCGCTGAGTGTCAAATGTAGATGTCGGAGCAGCAACATAGAAGGGGATTTCATGTTTGTGCGCTAGTACAGCTATTTGGTACGTGCCGATTTTGTTTATTATGGCATCTTTGACCACTCTGTCAGCTCCAACCAGAACCTTATCCACAACCCTTCCATACATGACATGACCCACCATGTTATCCGTGATCAAAGTGATGGGGATTCCGTCGCTGTGCAGTTCGTAAGCAGTGAGCCGAGCACCCTGCAACAGTGGCCGCGTCTCTGTTGCGATGACATTGAATCTTTTCCCTTCAGTCCAAGCAGCTCTCACAATTGCCAGCGCTGTTCCGTGGTCTACTGTTGCTAGTCTCCCTGCATTGCAGTGTGTGAGGACAGTATCCTTTTCCTCGATTAACTTGGAGCCGATTTCTCCGATCTTTCTGTTGGCTCTGACATCCTGAACAGCTATTCTTCCGGCTTCTTCAACAACAACTTTCACAATGGTCGCGGCGTCCCCATCGGTCTCTTCAGCCTTTAGCATTATTCTTTCTATAGCCCAGAACAGGTTGACAGCTGTTGGCCGAGTTCTTCTCAAATCTCGTGCTGAAGCGTCGAGCTCCTCGATGAGTTCCCTTTTTTCCTCTGCGGTTGAGTGGTATGCTGTAAGGGCAAGCCCATAGCCAGCGGCAGCCCCTAATAGGGGTGCTCCGCGGATCTTCATTGTCCTTATTGCTTCCTCCACGTCGTGGCAACAAGTCATCTTGAGAAAGACTGTTTTGTGCGGTAGTTGCGTTTGGTCAATGGTTGTCACCGTCCCATGCTTCCATTCGATTGTTCGCATCGAATTGCACCTCGAAACAGTATTAACCTGTCTTCAATTGCTAAAAAAGGATTTGAAATCGAGCGTACCAGGGTTCTGCCGCTGATCAGGGCATCGAGCTATCTGGGCTTCGATGGTGGATTTATCTTCGTGACAACCTCTACTGGGCAACCTTTGGGCAGGTTCAGTCCTTTATTCCAATCTTCTCCTATTGCGAGAAGAGTGAAAATTCCTGAGAGTTCAGCTCTCGCCTTGCGAACAAGATTGATCAAAGCATTCTGAGTTTCACCAGTTTTTATCATGTCATCTACAACAAGCACACTGTCTCTTCGTTTAATGCTGTTCTTCGGGACGTAGAGTGTCATTGTCACTCCTGAATCTCTCAGTGCATAGGTTTCTTCAAGAAAAGCCGTCACTCCAACCTCTTTATTCCGCTTGGCGATGACCAGATTGATTCCCAACTCATTCGCGACCATTGTTGCAAGGGGAATGCCGTCCACTGCAGCCGTCAGAACCTTGGTCACTCGTTTGCCCGCGAAAGTAGCTAAAGCNNCTTATCATTCCAGTGTTGTCGAAATATCCATCACTATTGAAGTGTATTCTTCTGCGAAGCTCTATCTCTAGTCCTACCAGTTTCTTCAAAGTCTTCCAAAGCTGGTGGGCGCGTGTAACATTCGGAAGGACGTGACCCTTTGCATAGCGGCTCAAAACAGTTACCGGGAGACCAGTTTTTGCCGAAAGCTCTCGGTAGGTGTGCTGTCTTTTAGCCGTTCGGAGTAACTCTATCGTCATTAGCCGCAGTTTCAAGTCTTCCGCATGTGTACTCATCTTGAGTCCTTGTATAAACACATACCAGTCAAATATTAAGGTTGCAGTGGCGGATTTTTGAGCTAACGTGATTCATAGTTTTCCTCTTCAGCTGATCAATCCCAACCATNNGGTGGCGGGCCCGCTGGGATTCGAACCCAGGGTCTCCGGCTTAGAGGGCCGACGCGCTCTTTGGCAGAATGTATCCAAACTACGCCACGGGCCCAGCATTTTGATTAATGTGGCTGTCACAAAAATATAAGTTAGTATGTGTACAACGATCGAATGATCGAAATTCTCGGATGCGCCTTGTTCTGCATCACCGTTTCTGAATCGGTGTGTGGACACAATGTTTATTGCGATGGGTTTCCTCTTCACTCATGGTGACTCACAAGCAGATTTCTGCTATTTGCATTTTCGATTCATCTGACTTGCGAATTAGGATTCCGAAAGGTTTCCGTAGAGTCAAGACTTAAATCCTACATCCTTGAGTCTTATATTATAGGGGAAGGCTATGTCAGAAGTCCAACAAATTCCTATCCCCTTGAGTAGCTATCTGAACCTTATTCAGAGGAAGGAAAGTCCGTATTACGATTTGATACGGCATATCATTCAGGACATGGAGAAAAGCTACAGAAAGTCAGGTCCTCCTCACGGAGTAATCTACACAATCAACCCGCGGCAACTCAAGGAAGAGATTGATGAGAAGATCCCAAACAAGAAACTGACTCCGATAAACATCAGTCGAACCATCTTGGCTCTTCTCTATGGAAGTGAGTTGCAGAAGGACGAAGATTACTACACGACGACAAGTTCCGGTGGGCGGAAGAACTATCACATAAAAGTTAACATGAATAATCTGTCGACGCTGCAGATGAATCTGTAGTAGCTCCTATTCTATGTATATTGCTGGTTTAAGTGGCTCCGATCTTGCAGCGCGTCCATTTGGATCATGCTTCGTTTGATCAGTTTCCTGATGGATGTGGATTTCGGCACCCAATTCTCGTTTAAGGAACGCCTTGGAGTCCTTCAACACTGAATATTCATCCAGAGTCTGAACCATGAGGAGTCTTCGCTTTCTGATTTGCGGAATCCTGGTGATTTCCCCTATCATCTTTGACGTGAATTTCGCGATTTCCCGAGGGGCAGCTTCCATTTTGTGGTATTCTATCATCTCCCTTGTCAGCTTCTTCTGATCAACTTGTGCATTGTCCGTGGAGGTCATGAGAACTCTTTGATACACATTCCACTTCCAGCTTGGAGAGGTGTAGTAGAATATCCTTTTGGGTGCAGTCTTTGTTGCGCGTACAATGCTTAGCGTGTCCTCAACTACTGATCTCACAAGGTTTTCGGATTCTTCTGCAACAGGATTAACCTTTCTCCGGTCATACTTTGGCCATTGGCTTGAAGAAACAATGCCCTTTCGATTCATCTTTTCCCAGAGCTCTTCGCAAATGTGGGGCGTGAAAGGAGTCAGCAATCTCACCCAGATATCTAACGCGTCAAGAAGAGCCTTAGTGTCCATGTGGCCTTTTCTGCGAATATACCAGCGAAAATCGTTCCAAACTTCGAAGAGAGCGTTTCCAACAGCTGTGTGAGTCTTGAAGTTTTCCATGCTTTCTGTAACAATCTTTATTCTATTCTGCAAGATGCTGATCAACCAATCTTCCAATAATCCTCTGCTTTGCTTTCGTGCTTTCTGAGCTATTGTTTCAGCCAACCTGATGAAGGATTCAAGTTTGTTTCTGATGTCTCTGATATTTTCCTCTCTCCAGTCCGGGTCGTCCATCTCTTCAGCTGTCATTAGAAGGGCGCAGCGTGTGGAGTCGGTTCCATATCGCTCAATGGCACTGCGGAAAGTGACGAAGTTTCCCTTGGATTTTGACATTTTTTGTCCCTCGATCTTTAACATTCCATTCGTGTCTATGATTCTGGGCCAATGTTCTCGTGGGAAAAGTGCTACGTGGTGGAATAGGAAGAAAGTGAGATGATTCGGTATCAATTCTTTGGCGGAGTTTCGCATATCAACTGGATACCAATATAGGAATTCCTTCCGCATTGATCGTAGGATTTCTGTTTCGATTGCTGATTGGCGTGCAACGGTCCTCAGATCACCCTTGCCATAGAGTACGTAGTCAAACACCTCAGGTTTCAGTTTCACAGCAGGTATACTGTGTTTCTTAATGTCCTTGTTTATAGTGTAGAAAGCCATGTAGATTGTGGAATCGCTCAATGTTTCTATGATCCACTCTTTGTTCCAAGGTAGCGGAGTGCCCAATCCACTCTTTCTAGCGCATGGCCAATCTCTTAACCAATCAATCGTGCTTTGAAACCACGAGATGGCGGTCTCAGGAAATATGCTAGCATTGCAGAGTGCGGATTTGGTTGCGTTCTTCCATTCTGGATCGCTATACTTCAGGAACCATTGTTCTTCTAAGACTTTCACTATACATTTGGTTAAGCATCTGCAGATGACTGGCTGCGGCAAGTCATACATCGTTTCAGCGATGTTTCTCGTTTTGAACTCTTCGACAAGAGGTTCTTTGATTGCTCTAACCGTTTTTCCGCTGTAATTGCCACAATTTTCCTTTAGGACGCCGTTATGAAACTCTTTCTTGTAAAGGATCTTGGTCGCTTCTTCAGCTTTGGGATCACATTGATCCTTGACTCCAAGCTGATCGACAACCTCTTTGGCAGGGTTTTCGCCAAACCCTTCGGTCTGGATGATTGAGATCGGCTTGATACTTCTCACAGTTGCAGTTGCAATTCCAAACTTCCCTAGAGTGTCTGGAGCCCGTTTTAGATCTTCTAGTGCCAACCAATCTACTGGAGCGTGTGCTGGCACACTGTAGACGACTCCAGTTGCTTGTTGGGGATCTACAAACGACGCTGGCAAAATCAGTAGATGCCTGTTTCCAATAGGATTTGACGCGCTATGACCAATGAGCTTCTCGCCTTTGAACTGGCTAACTACCTGAATCTTCCGTTTCTGTTCGGCAAGTTTCTCTGCGGCTCTCTTGCTGATGATCCATTCTTCACCACCCACCTTTGCTCTCACATAGTCCGCCTCAGGGTTTACCCACACGTTCGTCACACCATAGATGGTTTCCGGTCTGAACGTGGCTGCGAGTAGGTATGCACCATTGTGTTTGAACTTGATCAGCGTGAATTCTTCTGGGGCTACCCCTTCACCTTCATGGCGGTCATGGTCACCGGTCGGGCTTCTGCATTGAGGACACCAGACAACCGGATGGGTTCCTTTGACGACGTAGCCCTTTTTCTGTAATGTCATGTACTGCCATTCAATGAACTTGCTGAATGTCGGGGAAGCCGTGTGAAACTCTCTGCGCCAATCAATTGAGAATCCAGCTTGCTTCACAGTCTTTCGGTTTTCTCGTGTGTAATATGAAGCCATGTACTTGGGGTCGCCTAGCTTCTTCAACTCGTTCTCTGGGACTTTATCGATCTCCCTCAAAGCGTTGACAAAGTCTTCGTCTCCGAGTTTTATGCGTGCGCTGGCTCCTGCAATCGTTTGTCCCGTCCAGTGCCACGCCCATGGGAACAACACATTGTAGCCTTGCATACGCTTGAAGCGAGCGTAGGCATCAGCTCGTGTAGCTGTGAAAGCATGCCCAACATGGAGGGGACCATTGGCGTAGGAATATGGAAAAGTGACAAAGCACTTCTTGCGGTTGGGATCTGGGTCTGCTTCGAAAACTCTGGCCTTATCCCAAGCTCGCTGCCATTTTGTTTCGATTCGATGCAAAAGCTCCATGAAACTTTTCGGATTAGAGGGGGCGGTATTAAACGTTTTGTCAGTTTGTATGGAGGTATCGATCCCTCATCTTAGTTGGCTCCACCAACCACTTTGCACGGCCACTTTTATTCTTTTGCGCTTCGCGCCTGTTTCTGAACAAGTTTCTGGATAAGCTCAAGCGCCTGAGGCAATCTATCTATTAAGGGTCCACCAGCTTGAGCGAAGCTTTTTGTACCACTTCCTCCACCCCCCAACGTGGAGCCACCTTTCTCCGCGAGGTCTTTTGCGCTGACACCAGCTGCCACTGCCTGAGCACCAATGGAGATGACTATTCTGGCGTTGTCGCCAACTAGCCCTCCCACGACTGCAATATTATTCACGTCTTCTCTGACAAACTCGTTACTGATCGAAACCAAGCCTTGCTCGTCCGATGCCCAGTCAATAACACCAGACAGAACATTGAAACTTGCGATTTTTTCAGGTTTCACCTCTCTAGTCCCTCTTTGTGAAAGTGCCTTTTGCAGGCGATCCTTTTCAAGTCGTGCCTCTTTCCATTCTCTAAGGAGTTTTCTAGCTGTCGGCAGCAGTTTGTCCAATGGTGCATTCAATGTGGTAGACAGCATTTCAAGTAATTTCTCTCTTGATTGGCCTGCTTCCACAGCATATCTTCCGGTACTGTAGGTTAGGCGTTCAACTCCATCCTGAATCCTCTCTGTGTGAAGGATTTTTATGTAACCAATTTCGCCTGTGTTTCTCACATGAGTACCGGCACAAGCTTCCACCTCCCATTCACCTACTTTCACTACTCGAATGGTCTTTCCAGGTACAGCGCCGCCTTGGTAGAGCCTGAAGCCATATTTCTCTTCAGCCTCCTCCCGAGGCAACCATTTGATGTCCACTGGAATAGAATCACTCACTGCTTGGTTTGCCAAAGCTTCTATTTTGTGCGTCTCTTCTAGGGACAGCCTTTGATGATGAGAAATATCCAATCTAGCTTGTTCAACACTCTTCTGAGTGCCTGTCTGCCAGACGTGCTGTCCCAGAACTCTTCGAGCTGCTCCCATAATGAGATGGGTGGCTGTGTGAGCTCTCATGTGATAGTTCCGTCTATCAACGTCTATGAACCCCCTGACTTTTCTCCCCTCTTGTGGAATAGGCAGTTCCGTGACGTGGACTATAACTTTGCCCAGGTTCTGAACATCCAGAACTCGTGTCTTCTGTCCATCAAACTCTAGAAAGCCTTCGTCAGCTGGCTGCCCTCCACCCTCTGGATAGAACGCTGTCTGATCCAAAGCCACTTTGTTCCCATCCAGGACTCGCAGAACCTTCGAGTCAAACTCAGAGATGTATGCGTCTTCATAATAGAGCAAACGGGTTTCAGGCAGATCCGAAACCAAAGCAAGCTCGTCATCTGCGGTAGGCTCTTCCTTCTCTCGTGACTCAAGGTGTCGTTCAGTGATCATCTTGTAGAAGTTTCTAGGTGTTGAAGTCTTTATTCCAAGTTTAGCTGCTCTGTCACTCACTGCTTCCGGAGGAATGCCATGAGAATCATAAAGCTCCAACAATGTTTCTGTTGGGATTTGCTTCTTGCCCTTTGCTTTCAGGTCCTGCGCTATTCGAGATACTAGAGCAGTACCTTTCTTCAAGGTCTGGTCAAATTTCTTCTTCTCGGTTGCGAGCATCTTCAGGATTTCATCACGCATTTCTTGCAGGTGGGGAAAGTCTGGAGTCCATTTAGATATCTGCAGATCTATAATATCGCCGAGATAAGGTTCCAGCTTCAGTTTCTTCACCAAGCGATACGTGCGGCGGATCAAAAGTCTAGTCAGATATCCTTCTTTAGAATTGGATGGAACAACCCCTTCAGCAAGCATGAATACCAAGCTTTTCGAGTGGTCCGCGATTGCGAAAATGTTCTCCATGGGGTGCAGGATCTTAGTTAAAGCAGGGATGGTTAGCCCAAGTTTCTTGGCTGCTTTGCCCAAATGCATGCCAGTCCCCACGGATTCTTCAAGGCTTAGTGTGCCTGAGAACTTCGCAACTTCAGATAGAACGTGATCGTCTACTGGTTCCACGTTCGCCATTCTTATGATTGAATCCAATATGTCTCCGTAGATTGCGTGGAAGCCGCTGATCGCTCCTTGTGAAATCCATGTGAAACGTTCAATTCCGTAGCCTGTGTCAACTGTTCTTATAGGTAATTCGACGAATTTGTTGTTCACAACTTTAAACTTCATGAAGACCAGGGTTGCGAGCTCCAAACCTCGTACAATGGTTTCCAAATCTGGGCCTGCGTTTCCACCGCCAATCCACACATCTTCCTTGTAGGTTACTTCGTCGGCTGGGATTCCCAGTTGCTTTGTGACGAACTCATGATGATAGATGACGGTGTCATTCTTCCAGTAAACTTCTTTGCCCGGATAGTTGAACGCGTGATGCCCACCCATTTCAAAAAAGGTGAGGTGGCGTCCGAAAGTGGGGCCAGTGTTGTCAACATCAACCAGTCGAATGCAGGGTTGACTAATGACGAGTGGATTTGCCGGCGGAGATATAATACCGTTGGTCACATATGGCTGGAAATCAACTATGCTTGCACTCGTGAGATAGAGGTCATCGCGCCATCGAGCTACTACGGGATATGGCTTCAACCTCTTGTGTCCACGCTTTTCGAAGAAGGATAGGAAGGTCTCGCGCATTTGACTGAAAGTGTACGGTTTTCGGGTCGGAGAGTTACTTATGAATGTTGATAATGCGCATCCTCTTGAGGTGGATTCTCCACACGTTTCCCTGTCGGGAATTAGTGTCCAGAAATGTTCGCCACAGCTGGGACAGAGTTTTCTTACAAACCCTTGATCGTCGAAGAAAGGGACGTGGTATTCCTCTGCAGGAAACTGCTTTTTCACCTTCAGTGCCTCAAGTTATTGTGAAATCTGGCCACAGTTCACATTAAGCCTTCATGAACCATTTAAACTGTATGCGATGGTCACTTTCGAGAGAGAACTCTGTTGCAGGTAAAACTGACAGCTAGTTGGATTGGTTTGGTTTGTTAACCGAATAGTGCTCCGAGTCCTTCAAGAGCCGCTTCTTCTTTTTCTTTCTCTTCTTCTTCCGTCTTCTTTTCCTCATCTTTCCCTGGCTTGGCTTCTCCAGCTTTTGGAGCGGGTGCTGCAGGTGCGACTGGTTGTAGTGTCGGTGCTGTCTTTATCGCTTCTTCGATGTCTACTTCTTCCAAGGAGGCAACTAGTGCTTTGACTCTCACAGGGTCAGCTTTGATTCCAGTTGAATCCAGTAGCTGTGTTATGCCTTTCTCGTCGATGGGTTTCCCAGCTTTGTGCAATAGCAAAGCGGCATAAACGTATTCCATGTTTTCCACCTCTTAGTTGTTTCTTTATCCTTCCTTTTCAATCTTTCTGAGTTGTTTTCTCAGCCGTTTCCAGCTGATTCTTCAAGCTTGAAGTCTGCATCTGGGCTTTTCTGAAAATGTCCACAATGGTGTCTCGTGTGAACATGTTCTTGTTCAGGCTGAGGTTGTAGGCATCTTGATGGGCTTTCTGAAGTAGGGGATTAATGGTTTCTGCAGTTGGATAGGCACTGTTCATGGCTAGATAGTAGGCGAATCTGTGTGCTTCTTCAATTGCCTTTCTGGTTTCATCCAGGTCCAGATCGAGTTGCTCCTCAGTTATCATCATTCCATCGTCATAGACAGCCTTGAGTGAGAGTCCAGCTTCAACTGGCTTTATGCCTAGTTTTGACAGGACTGCTGCTAGACGTTCGGATATGATTTCTCCTTGTTTGACGACCAATGTATCCTTGCTTATATACACACTGCCCGACTCAATGCGTGTCTTTAAGCCTACGGNNGGACTACCACATCAAATGCAGCGATGTCACCTGCTTTTGCCGTTGTAATCACTTTGCTCTTCTGCAAGAGGATGACAAGTTTGAATGGATTGAGATCTGTAAACACATAAATTGTCGCGCCTGTCAAGTGCTCTCCGATAATCTCCAGGTTTGGTCTGTCCTTTACTTGAGCAATGGCACGTCTGATTAGCGTGTTCTTTGTAACTCGCAGAAAAGCATCTTTCTCTAGTTTCTTTCTGAGCTGTTGAAGCTGAGCAGCGCGGACCTTCTCCAAACTAGCTAGTGCGATAACCTTGTATTGTTGAATAGTGTTGCAGACCTCTTCTATTTCTCTAGCTTTCTGCTGTAATACTTGCCGCTCAGCTTTCATTCAGAATGCCTTCATATCTTGAGTTTGACTGGAGGGCTCATTGTGGTCTTAAGATAAATCGTCCTCATGTTCTTGAGGCCTCTCTTCAGCTTTCCTTCAAGTCTCTTAACTACAGCTACAGTGTTTTCGGCCAGTTCATTATCGTTCATGTCCTCTGTTCCAACCGCACATTGAAGAACAGGCTGTCCTCTAACTCTGAGGCTTATGGTTTTCGCTGACTTCGCCATTTGTGCTTCAATGTTTGCATTTGGAAGAAGCGGCTTTGGCATCTTTCCTCTAGGGCCTAGGATGGCTCCCAAAGCTTTTCCAACGAGAGGCATCAGGGCTGCTTCTGCAAAAAACGTATCATACGTGTTTGCCAGTTGTTTTTGTCTCTTCTTGTCCGTCGCCAGAGATTCCAGATCTTCATTGCTCAGGAGATCTGCTCCAGTTCTCTTCGCTTTCAGTGCCAATTCGCCTGTGGCGATCACACACACCTTAGACTTCTTGGTGGGAGCGTGCGGGAGTTCGATGCTTTCCTGTATTCTACCTTCAGGCTTCTTCATGTCAATGTCTTGAAGGTTGATAATGAGTTCCATCGATTGGCTGAACTTCCTCTTCTTGGGCTGTGCTCTCAGCTGTTTGATCGCTTCCAGAACAGTGTTTGTATCCAGCGACATTGTATAGGCCTCGTGCCAAATCTCGTATTGAAACCCTTTATAAAAAGATTGTTACTTTGTGTTTTCGAAGAGGGAATCGTATTTCCCTTCAGCTACTTCTCCCTGAACTTCTCGTGGGTCTTTGTTTTCCACAGTCACACCCATACTCAAACAGCTGCCTAACACTTCTCTAGCTGCCAATTTGAGAGATTTCGCGAGGAACTCTTGCTGTTTCTTTCTTGCGAGCTCAACAACCTGAGCCATTGTGAGGTTGCCAACTTTTTCTTCCTTTGGGTTGCCTGAACCTTTTTGGATCTTCAGTGCACTAACTATCAACGCGGAAGTTGTCGGTGTTCCTACTGTGACGTCGAATTCCTTGTTTTCAGTGTCGACGGCGATCTTGACAGGCACTTTCATCCCAGCGTAGTCCTTGGTCAACTCATTGATCCGATTGACAATCGCTAGAACGTTGACGCCTAACGGCCCTAAGGCAGGCCCTAATGGTGGTCCAGCGGTCGCTTGTCCCCCACTCACCAATGCATCTATTGTTTTCTTCTGTCCCACTTTCTAATCCTCCTTTGCTTTCTCCACTACTTTAACATAATCCGCGTGAACTGTGATTGGGAGCGTGAAAGAGGCTTCCAAGAGCTCGAGGATCACTTCGCTCTTTGTCTTGTCGATTCGAGTTATTTTCGCTCGCATTCCTTTGAATGGGCCACTGACGATCTCCACCGTGTCATTGACGTCTAGCTCTTCAATGACTGGCTTGACCACTATGTATCTTTCCACTTCGGAAAAACTGACGATGCCAGGAACTCGAGATCTGACATGCTTGATTCCTGCGATTGCTTCTTCCACAGAATGTGGGCCTTCAGATTCAATGAAAATGTAACCCTTCAGCATTTCAGGTACTAGGATTGCTTTAACTGGCAGTTTGGCACTTTCTATTCTTATGGAAATCAGATTCGCGACGTTCTTTTCCTGTCCTGCGGTAGTGCGTACGGCGAACACAGAAGTTGTTGGCACTTTGGACTCAGACATCGTGCTCACCGCTATCAAAGACCTGCCAGGACGAAGGAGATTAGCTTGATTATGAATCCGACAACACCCACTACTGCGATGCCAAGTAAACATATCTTAATAGATTGCCAGAGTTCAGATCGACCAGGTTTGGTGGCCAATTTTAGCAACCTACTTACAGACTGAAGGAAAGATTGAATGCCCAAAGTCAATCGCACTCTCAAAACATTAGTTCTGGTATAAAAAGAAATCGCACAGTAGGAAACGTCAGAATTTCATCTTTAGCCGTTCGATTCTATTCTCTTCTCCTGTTCCAGTGAGAAAGGTATTTCAATAGATGAGCTTGTAAGAGCCACAATGAATGCTGTTTGAGGCATCGTGTTGAACTCGACAAACAGAAAGATCGCACTGCAGAGGATCTGCAGGCTTTTCGAACTGGCGAAACGTATGATCTCCAAAGATGAGGCGCTTGCTCAACGCTACGTTGCCATCGCCAGGAAGCTTTCAATGGCATCAAGGACGAGTATTCCACTGGAGTATAGACGACAGATATGCAAGAGATGTAAAAGATTTATCTTGCCAGGTGTCAACTGTCGTGTTCGAGTCCAGCAGCGTAGAGAATCCCATGTTGTGATCACGTGCGGTTACTGCGGTGAATGGATGCGCTATCCGACAAAGGCAGGTCGAAAGAGAAGAAATGTCGATCAAGGCAAGACACTCAATGAGAAACAGATCAAGTTCGACGAAACCACTAGTTCAAATAGGAAAACAAGGAGTTACAGACGGAGTAATAGACGCTATTGACAGCTATCTGGAGCGAAAGCAAACTGTAAAAGTGCGCGTTCTGAAGACTGGTTTGAAAGAGAGGGATATGAGGGACATCTCAAGAGAGATCGTCGAGAAAACAGGCTCAGATCTTGTGGAAATCAGGGGTCACACTCTTGTCCTTCACAGACGAAAAGGGAAGTCCTAGGTATCACGTATCAGAGTTTGCTGTGAGCCTCAACAGTTCACTGGTAGTTACATCTCGCGCCTGAGTTGTTTGAGGATCGTTTCGATTTCGAGAGAAGCTGGTTTTACCGGGAAATTGTAGAGCGGGCCACTTGGCTTCTCATTGTAATAAGGTCGATTACATGATGGACACCCAGACGTCAGAAACGGTTCTCCGCTGCGACTAGCGTTCTCCAACTCATCTTCAGAGACGCCAAAATGAATAATCTGTCCGTGTTCGTTAAAACCCATTCGTTCATAACGAGTCCTCCCTCGAACAATGAGATGGCGGGCAAGCTGAATCCTTCTATATTGGTCTATTTTCGGGGAGCATCTGTGTTCCAACCTTGTTCCAGGAATCGGTGTAAAGGAGAAGAGAGCTGGGTGAACACCCCGGTCAACACACCATTGAACAATGCGAATCATGTCTTCTTCTTCCTCACCCAGGCCTACGATTAGGTGTGTGCTAACGTGTCCTCCACCGAATATTTGTACTGCTTTCAACAAGGCTTGACGATGGTTGCGCCACCTGTACGGCCCACCTGCAGAACTACCCTTTATCTTTTCGAAAACTTCCCTAGTTGCCCCATCCAGTGCAATTCCTATTCGCTCGACTCCCGCTTCGTGAAGTTTAGTCATCTCCTCCATGGTCAAGGGTTGGCAGGAAACCGATATAGGAAGTTGAGTTCCTTGGGACTTGATCTTCTCAATCAACACAAGAACATCACCCAGAACCCCAGGATAGTTCAAGGTTTGAATGCAGACTCGCTCAACCTTCCCATCCCGAGCGGAATTAGCCAAGCTAGCAGCAACTTTTCCCATTTCAAAAACTGGCCACGCCACTCTGGAGAGCATTTCCACTCGAGATCTGCTGCTCTTGGCTTGTGAGCAAAACGCGCAATTCGCGGTGCATCTGCCTTTGCGATACGTGAGTAAATATGCAGTTGTTGGTTTGGCATCCAGACATCCCTTCCGCAAACCAAGTATAATGGCTGATCCTGTTGAGACTCGAACTTTCTCCATCGAAACCCACACCTTACTTGAGCACACACTCAAGTTGACGTAGGCTGAACGAAGTGATCAAGAACCGTGGATTCCACATCGCCATGGCATTCTGCACATCCCGCCTACAATTGCTTTTCTATATTCGAGAAATAAACTATTCGGGAATCATGAGAAAGTGGAGCGTTCCTGGATTCAGGTTCCACATGAAGCTATTCTAGAAGGACCATGGAGAAGAGGACAAGGACTCCAAGGATGAACGCTGCTAGCTGCAGCATTGATTTCGCGAGTTTTGGCTCTTCAATGCGGAGTTCCGGAATTAGGTCTGAGCCTGCTATGTAGATGAAGTTGCCTGCAGCGAATGGCACAATGAACGGAGTGAAGTCTAGAACGAGAGAGCCTAGACTCAGAGCTACAATGACGCCAAGTACTGCGGAGAGTGCAGTTGAGAAATTGAAGAGGACTGCTCTTGGTTTGCTGAATCCTCCATACAGAAGGACTCCGAAATCCCCCATCTCCTGGGGAATCTCATGCAATGTGACGGCGATCGTGGTGGCAATTCCCAACGGTATGTTGACCAAGTAGCTTCCTCCAATTATCAATCCGTCGATGAAGTTGTGAACGGCATCACCGAAGAGATTCATGTAGGCAAACGAGTGTGGATGTTCCTCTGAGGTAGGTATGTGGCAGTGTCTCCACTGAAGTAGTTTCTCTATGATGAAGGAGACAATGATGCCTAGCAAAACAGAAGTTGAAACATTGATTCCGAATCCATTTTGACCTACCGCTTCAGGGATTAGGTGAATGAATGTGTCTCCGAAGAGCCCTCCAGCGGAGAAACTCACGAAGTACAAGAGGGCTTTCTTTGAGATCTCCTCTTTCAGCAAGAAAGTCAGAACACCTACGAGAGAGATGAGGCTCACAACGGCTACACTCGCCAGACTGTAAAGCCAAACGATTGTCATCTCGCTCTCTCTGAGGCATCTGAACTATCAGAAGATTGCGTATTGCAGATATATTACTTACTGAGGTCTAGAAACACGTGCTCGGCAGCAAGAACGATTTAAGAGGCTGAAGCTTGTAACAACAAGTGTGACCTGAGAATTCCATGTCGGATTGGAGCCGATAGTCATTGGACTATGGAAAGCTGCTGAATGCAGACGAGCAAGAGATTGATGAGATATTCAGACAGACTCTGGACGTCAGTCATCGTCATTTTGGTAAGAGCCTCCGCTTCTATGCCCCGAGTTTCGTATACTACAAGACTCAACACTACTGCTCTTCCCCACACGCGTTCCCATCAATATCGATAACTGGCTCATCATGTTCGTTGAAGTGCAAGCACTGCAATGGGATTGTCCTAGGCACAATGCATCCTGCAAGTTCCCCGAAGAAGCTTCTTGAACTTTGCAGGGATTTGAAGCTCAAAGGCGCCCGTGGATGCCTGATCAGCGGGGGCTGTTTGCCCGATGGGTCAGTCCCGCTTGGGAAATTCGTGCGCTCAATGGCAGAGATCAAGCAGAGACTCGGGCTGACTCTGCTGGTTCATACAGGAATCGTCAACGAGGAGTTGGCCAAGCGGTTGAAACAGGCGGGGGTGGACGCAGCTTTGATCGACGTAATTGGATCGAATGCAACAATAAGAGAGATATATAATCTGAATGTGACCGTAGCTGACTATGAGAAATCACTGACAGCATTAAGAACTGCTGGCATTCCAACAATTCCTCACGTGCTTGTTGGTCTACACTATGGGAAGCTCAAAGGCGAACTGGACGCGTTGAGACTAGTGGAGAAGCACCAGCCTTCGGCTGTGATCATAATAGCATTTATGCCAATCCACAACACTCCCATGGAGAAAGTGACGCCACCTTCACCTTTCACCGTAGGCAAAGTGATCGCATCTGCTCGACTCATGATGCCGTCAACACCGCTGGCTCTGGGTTGTATGAGACCGAGAGGACGGCACAGGACGCAAACTGACGTCTTGGCAATCAAGGCCGGCGTGAACGCAATCGCCTTTCCGGCAGAAGAAGCGATCGAGCTAGCTAAACGCTTGGGTTATAACGTTTCCTTCTCGTCCTCATGCTGTTCTCAGATGTATCAGGACCTGAAAAACCTGGGTTCCAATCATTGATGCCGCCATTCTTGGGTTAGATCGGTCAAGTCTCTATGGCGACGGAACAGGCATTTCGGTGCTATCGCGGGGATGCGGCCTTCCAAATGGACGCCATCACTTGATCCTTGGCTGCTTTCAAGGTTTGGCTTAGTCTCTTTGCCTGCCTCTTCGAGATGCCTCTTAACACGAGCTCCTTTTCAAAGGCTTTCCTTGCCTTTCTCACATTCCAGCCTAGGGTGATCCATATCCAAAAGAGGCTAACCACCAGCCTTGTTGCGTGGGCTGAGACCTTGAAGATTGTGAATATCCGCAACCTGCAGCCTCACAAGTATCTAGAAGAATGGAGATCTACTCGTCTTCTTCCGACTCCGAGTCTTTACGCGTGCGCGCGCGCAGAAACTCGGATGTGCGTGACTCCGAGTTCTTGGATCCAACTGAAACATTCAGAGATCCGGTCTTGCCCTTGCCTACCCCCTTGATCAAGTCTCCCAAGCTTGTGAAGGTTTTCATGTAGTCTTCTGTCATTCTCAGAGCCATATCTTCTGGCATTCCACTGTCTTTGAGTTCTTTGTAGAATGATCCTGCGGCCTTTCCCATGTTGCGTCCTGCTTCTTCGCTGAACACACTTGCTATGATATTCTTGATGAGGCCAGGAATCTCGGAAGAGACAACACTTAGAATTTCCTTTATCTCCTGTGGATCGTCGTGCAATCTTCCTCCTCCTCCTCCTCCTCGTTTAGTATCATCGTCTTCTCTCATTTTCTTCACCCACATTTGCTAACTGTCAAGTAAGAGTGCTATGTCTTACTATTTTAAAAGCTTCGGCTTTTCTGCCTTCTGCCTTCACCTTGATTCGTCTACACTCAGGTTCAGCAACACTTACTGGTTGTCTCAGTGGCGTAGCATCGTGCGAACCAGGTTCACGTATCTGAGGTAGTGTTCTCCTTATTCCAAGCAGCTTTTCTTGCTGGATTGCTCTCATATGTTCATCCACCTCACTTGATAGAAAGTGTGAGCACTCTAGTTTAGTGTGCTGGAAAGAAGTGGTCAGTCAAGTGATCACTATTCGATCAATTCGTATTTCTTGCCGAATCCTGTCACATGTCGAACTATTCCCGCTTTCTCCAATTGTGTTATTCGTGATCTGATTATCCGTCGTGACGCTTTGCCTCGCATGGCTTGAACCTGGCGAGTTACTGCAGAAATGTTTAGGGGGCCCTTGACCGCGAGAGCTTGAATGATGCATCGACTCATGATGTCTCTGCCGACTTCTGGCCTCTTTATGAAGCGTTCTGCCGTCTTGAGTCGTGTCGCGATCTTCAAGGGTTCATCATAAAGGCCTAGTCCAACTTTCGTGAGCCGTAGAGGCGTGATCAACCCTTCGTATTCAGGCTTCTCTACTATGAGGCTTTCCAGAGCATCCAATCTCTTGATGATCAAGTCTAGTTTCTTGCTGAGCTCCTCGATGATACCACTTGGGTTTCTCTGCTGCTCCTCTTCGCCGTCAATCATCGTGGAGACACGCTTCAACGTGAAGAATACCGTTTCCGAGTTTAAATGTTATACCTACAGCGTTCTTGGAAGGTTTGACACTGGCTGTGGGGTCGGCTAGAAAGAGTGGAGAGTGCCACTGTCATTTTTGGATTGCAGCAGGTCGTAGTGCTAGCAGCGGCTGGCGATCCATCAATCTTCTTCTATGTTTCTTTGGGGTTCTGGTTGTTCGCCTTACTTACCCCTGATAGGGCAGTTAGTCCTATGATCTCTCCTTTTGTGACATCGAGGGGAAGTGCGAAGACAATTGTGTTGCTCTGATCATAGCTAATGTCTTCTAGACTCGACAGACTCCGCAAATACAGAGCTCGGTTGCTCATTTGCATCACCGCTTTCTCCAAGTTCTCTGCAGCTGTTAACTCACCCTCGCTCTTGATAATCACAGCGCGTTTTTCTCGTTCAGCTTCAGCTTGTCTGGCGATCACTCTCTTCATTTCCTGTGGCAGCTCTACATTCTGTAGATTTACTGATATAATGTCAACACCCCACTCCTGTGTTTCTCTTTCCACAATCTTCTCAATTCGGTCAGCAACCTCGTCACGTCTCGCGAGCAATTCGTCCAATTCCACGTTTCCAACAACATCTCGCATCGTCGTCTGGGCATATTTCATGACGCTGTTCCACACATTTTGAATATTGACTAGGCTGTCTTTGGTTTTCATCACTTTCATGAACACTACTGCGTCTATGCTGACACTGATGTTGTCTTTGGTCATCACCTCCTGTCGTGCAACGTCTAGGGTGATTATTCGCTTGTCCTGTTTCAGAAAGGTCTCAGCCAGTGGCCATTTGAAGAAGAAACCGGGACCTACTAGTCGCTGGAATTTCCCGAACCTGAGGACAATTGCTTCTTCCCACTCCTTGTTAATCGCTACGCAGCTAGGTAAGAATCCTAGGCTCACCAAGGCAATCACTGCAAATAGGGCAGACAGGATGTTTGGGAAAACAAGTACAGTCAACGCGACGAACACTATAAAAAGCGCCAGGAAAAATCCGAAAGGAGTGGGAGAGCCCGAATACTCCGACTTGGTTTCAGTTTGGGGTTCAGTTACACTCAATTTGAGTATCCACCTCCTTCTAAGTAGATGAATGCGTCCTAGACTCTTCTAGTCTTTTCTATGGCTCCTCTCTGGACTCCAGAGAATATTATGAGGGTAATTCAATATATAGAGCATTCAGTTGACTGTCAACGGATTTTCCATTGCTTCAATACCTGAGTGTATGAAATCGCGTGAATCCTAGTGACGTTTCTGAAAGGAATAATAGTAGGTTCATTGATGTCACTTGTGGACAACCTTGTTCGCAGTGAGACTCCATCCACACATTTTCCTCATTGATCTGAAGCCAACAGGTTTCCCAGGTTTCATTTCGTCATACGTGATACGAAGCAAAAGAGTTGGAATTGTGGAGACAGGGCCAGCTGCCACGGTTCCTAATCTGCTGAGAGGGCTGGAGGAACTCGGAATCAGTGCTGCAGACGTTGACTATGTTGCAGTTTCTCATATCCATCTCGATCATGGCGGAGGTGTGGGATCGTTGCTCTCCTATCTGCCCCAGGCGAGATTGATTGTTCACAAACGGGGGGCTCCACACGTGATGAATCCTGACAGACTATGGGAGCAAGCACAGCACGTGCTGGGAACGGTTGCGGAGCTGTATCAGGAACCCGTTGCAGTTTCCCGTGAACGAATAATGGTAGCTGAAGATGGGATGACGCTTGACCTAGGTGACGATGTCAGAATTAGAGTGGTCGAAACATTGGGGCATGCGTCTCACCACCTGAGTTTCTACGATGAAAAGAGTCAAGGAATCTTCCCCGGAGATACGGCTGGAATCTACATCCCAGAATTCGATATCATAATCCCGACGACTCCGCCTCCGCTCCATCTGGAGACGATGCTGGCTTCACTTGACAGGCTGATGCAGATGAAACCTACTAGTTTATACTACTCTCATTTTGGTGAAGCCCCTGAAGCTATCCACAAGTTGCAGATGCACAAAGATCAACTTAGAGTGTGGGGCGACACTGTCCAGGGAGGAATCAGAGATAATGCAACCTTGGATGAGATCGAGACCCGGATTGTGAAAGCTGATCCTGCCGTACGCACAGCGCTAAACTACATTAGGACGCACCCAATTATGGGCAGAGGCATAATTTCGCAAAACATCCAAGGGTTTATGCAGTATTTCAAGCATGCCCAGGCTCAAGAGTGATTGTCGAAACGGGCATCGCCGCTTGGGACTGCTCTAAGACTACTTATATTGAGCTTCCCCACCTTTCTCTGCAGGTGAAGACCTTTGAACAATCTGGGAATGAAGAGATCAACCTACAAGGGTCCTCTTGAGGAGATTGACAATTACTCATGGCGCATTCCCAAGGAATATAAAGCAGGTATGCGCGTTCCAGGCATGGTCTTCTCAGATAAAGAACTGCTGGAGAAGATGAAGACTGATCGAACGCTGGAACAATGTGCTAACGTTGCGCATCTACCTGGGATTCTGAAATATGCGATAACTCTCCCAGACGGCCACGAAGGCTACGGGTTCCCCATTGGAGGAGTGGCGGCAACAGACTATGAAGGAGGAGTGATTAGTCCCGGCGGAGTGGGCTATGACATAAACTGCGGCGTGAGATTACTCGTGACCAATCTCGATGAGAAGGATCTTCGCCCCAAACTAGGACAACTGGTTGAAAGGATTTTCAGGAGAGTTCCCTGCGGGTTAGGCAGCCGTAGAAAGGATTTTCGAATGTCAGTCACCGAGCTGGAAAGGGCTGTTTCAACGGGTGTTCCATGGTTGGTTGAGAAAGGGATGGGATGGACGGACGATGTCGAACATTGTGAAGAGAAGGGCCAAATGAAGACCGCAAACCCGGACAAAGTTTCGCCGACAGCCAAGAACCGAGGAGCAACTCAGATTGGCACCTTGGGATCAGGGAACCATTTCCTTGAGATACAGAAGGTGGACAAGATCCTCAATCAAGAGGTGGCAAAGGCCTTTGGAATAAATGAGCAAGACCAAGTCACCGTCATGATTCACTGTGGTTCCCGTGGATTTGGGCATCAAATCTGTTCCGACTATCTTCGGACTATGGAACGGGCAGTGCACAAATACAAGATCGCGTTGCCTGACCGAGAACTCGCTTGCGCCCCCGGAACGACAAAGGAAGCCGAAGCCTATTTCCAAGCAATGTCTTGTGCCGTCAACTATGCTTTCATTAATCGTCAAGCCATCACTCACTGGGTACGACAGTGCTTTGCAGAGACTTTTGGACAACCAGCAGACGCGTTGGGTCTACAACTTGTCTATGATGTGGCCCACAACATCGCGAAGATTGAAGAACATATCGTGAACGGGCAGCGAGGAAAGGTCTGGATACATCGGAAGGGAGCGACTCGAGCTTTTCAGCCTGGTCACCCGGAAGTGCCTCTTGACTACCGTGATGTTGGACAGCCAGTGATCATACCCGGGAGCATGGGTTCAAGTTCATGGTTGCTGGTGGGCACCCCGAAGGCGATGGATCTGTCCTTTGGATCAACTGCTCATGGAGCTGGACGAATGATGAGTCGAACGGCAGCTAAGCGCAGGTTCTGGGGCGGGGAGATCAAGCGAGATCTGGAGCAACGTGGAATCATAGTTCGGTCGGCAAGCGCTGTAGTCTTGGCGGAAGAGGCTGACTCAGCCTACAAAGACGTGGACAGAGTTGTAGACGTGAGTGACAAGTTAGGAATTGCCACACAAGTTGTCAGACTCTTGCCCATGGGTGTTGTCAAGGGCTAGCGAGACACCTGCGGGCGTCAGAGGGCAATAACTCTATATATTGAAAGAGTAGAATCTGCTTGTGACTTATCATGTCAACTGGTTTTGACCGAATCTGGCATGACTCTAAGCTTCAGGATCACTGGATTAGACGACTTGTCGCTTTTGTCATTGACAGCATAATTGTGGCAGTCGCCATTGTGATTTTCGTGGCAATCGTCACAATACCTCTCATGCTATTGGCAGCAGCAACTGGCTTACCTTGGGGGATCTTTAATCCTCTCGCTTTCCCCTTCTTCATCGGCCTTCTGAGCATACTCTATTTCAGCATGATGGAGTTTCTCTATGGAGGCACGTTTGGCAAGAAAGTCATGAATCTGAAAACAGTGCGCACAGATGGAAGACACCCATCGCTTGATGCAGTTTTCGTCAGAAACCTCAGCAAGATCTACTGGATTCTGATCCTATTAGACGTGATAATCGGATTGGCCACAGCAGGCGACGCGTATCAGAAAATCAGTGATCGAATGGTGGGAACCACAGTGATCTCAGAAGGAAGCACTCGTCCAGCTGCTACCTCCTAAGCAAGATCGCATGCTCCTAGAGAACGAGGTGAGAGGGCAGTCTTTGCCACGTTGACGGCAAGTGCGTCACTCCAACCCTCTGGATCTCGCGAAGTGATACAAGTATTCTTGTGCGTATCCTGCGAACTCTCCGAAGTAGCCTCTTGCAAACGCGCTGATCGCAGAGTATGCCTGTGCAGAAAGTGATCTTCTGGCGGAGATCTTCGTGATGAAAGATGTGTCAAAGTGATGCCTGTAGTGTTCTTGGATCACCCGTTTTATCCAAGTGTCTATTGGAAAGGCTTCCAGTTTATCCAGTGAGAAGAGCAGCACGCAGTCCGCCACCTTGTTCCCGACACCAGGAACCTGAAGCAGTGCATCTCTCGCAGTTTCATAGTCTGTTGCCCGTAGATCTTCCAACTCAAGTTGATGGCAATCCACGATTCTTGCAGCTTCTTTGACTCGCTTGGCTCGAAACCCTAGTTTGCACAGCCTCAGGTCATATATACTGCTGTGTGCAAGCGTCTCCGGTTCAGGAAATGTATGATACGTGCAGTCTTCAAATGTGATTTCCTCACCGAACCGTTGTGACAATTCGAGCACCATGTGCTTTATCGATGGAATGCCCTTGTAGGTGGCGCACATATAGGACACTAGGCACTCCCAAGGATCCTGTCTCACCAGCCGCAGTCCTGGCGACGCTTCAGTTGCCTTAACAATCCATGGGTCTTGTCGAATTTGCGAGACCATTTGGGGGAGGTTGTCCTTCAAACGGAAGTAACGGCTGACGAAGTCAGGTGTGACGCCTTCAAACTCTAGAACCATCCTTTCCTGTCGAGCTTTGATGACTTTGCCATCCACCACTCCAAGCCACCAGTCGCCTTCTTTCGTCCATCTGAAGAGCTGTCCGCATTGGAGTGTGTTCTCTAGGTTGAAGGGCGTTGCTTGCTGGTCAAGTGTCAGCCTCATTCTGAATTCACCGTTGTAGACTGAGCTCATCTGATAAAGCTTGTCCACGTGGAACTCGCGCACCGAGAGAGATTGGTGAACGCAAATAAGTGCGCATCACCTTTTTCCTGAGTCATGAACACGAGATCAATGCATTTGCTGAAATCTAGAGGTGCGAGACTTCGGATCGTGGGGCTGGCAGGTCTTCCCATGATAAAAGCTGGAGACGATCTGGGCAGTCTCATCGTGACAGCTGCAGGCAAGAACAATGCGAGGATTGATGATGGCGACATTCTTGTAGTGGCGCAGAAAGTGATTTCGAAAGCTGAAGACCGTATCGTGGAGATTGGGAACGTGCAGCCTTCAGCGCAAGCGCTGGAGATCGCTGCGACAACAGGAAAAGATCCGCGAATCATTCAGTTGATCTCAGGCGAGGCTACGCGTTTGCTCAAAGTCTCAAATCAGATTCTCATTGTTCAAGACCGCAGAGGTCTTGTCAACATCAACGCTGGCATAGACAAATCCAACATTGAAGGTGCGCATCGGTACGCTTTGCTCCCAGAAGATCCAGACAAATCTGCTGTCAATCTGCGTGATCGCATTCGGGAGTTGACGGGGAAGAAGGTTGGTGTGATTGTGACTGACACGTATAGTCGAGCTTTTCGACGAGGGCAAGTGAATTTCGCAATAGGTTTGGCTGGGATCCGGCCTTTTATCGATTACCGTGGGCACAAGGACTTGTTCGGATATATCATGCAGGTGAAGTTTACAGCTGTGGCTGATGAACTGGCGAGTGCTGCTGAGCTCGTGATGGGTCAGGGCGATGAAGGGATTCCAGTGGCACTCATCAAGGGATTCGACAGTGTGGTCTCAGACAAACCTTATTCCTCGAAGGATCTCCTCATCGACGCGGAAGAAGACCTTTTTAAGAATGTTTGGTAGCTGTCTCTTGACCTAAGCGTCAAGCCTCAGACATGGAAAACGGATCAAGGTGCAACCCTGGAAGGAAACGGATCAGCAATGAAATGTGAGAAATGCGGTCAAGAGCCGTACATGCCCTTCCGATGTCCATATTGTGACCAGTATTTCTGTGTGCAGCATCGTCTACCTGAGAATCACAGTTGCTCAGAATACTGGCGTGCGACAATTCCACGTGGCCAGTATCCGTCTGGACCACTTCCATCAAAGGAGCCGTCATCCTATCAATCTAACGTTCCCCTGTTTCCGTCGCAGCAGCGAGGTGGAGCTATCTGGTTCAGCACCACGGAGCTGAAGCATCTGCTGATTGGCACCATATTGACTTTAGCTATTGGCTTTGCCATGCCATTGTATGGTGAATCGATACTGTATGGGTATCCTGAGATTCTCACAGCGCTAGCTGCTCTATTCGCGTTTTCCTTCATCATTCACGAGATTGCCCACAAATTGGCAGCTCAACACCACGGGTTGTGGGCCGAGTTCCGGATAACTATGTTTGGGGCTCTCATTACGCTGCTTTCGATCATATCTCCATTCAAGATCATCTCACCAGGTGCCGTGATGATTGGCGGAGCCGCTGACAGAAGAACGATTGGGAAGACTGCAATTGCTGGCCCACTTACCAACATTGCTCTGGCGGCCATCTTCTTTCTCCTCCTCCACACTCTGGATGGATTCACAGCCCTTGTGATTCACCGCTCATTAATGATCAACGCCTTCATCGCCCTGTTCAATCTCATCCCCTTCGGCATCCTAGATGGCTCGAAAATCTTCTTCTGGAACAAACCCATTTGGGCCGCAGCATTCACCACAGCGCTGCTGCTGACGCTTTATTCATACACCACTATTCAATTCTTGTACTGAAGAGTCCTGTGAGGAGACACATGGCATCAGCTCCTCGGCTTCACGATTAAACCCAGTGCCACGCACACACTCGAGATGAGTTGATGTCGGGTGGACCGGGTAGGGGGGGCGGTCTGCTCTCTGCAAGCCACCGCAAAGATACAGTCTAAATCACCGTGTGTTTGAACCTTGCTCCAGCCCTCGTGGAAGAACACCGAGAATGTACTCTCGTGGACCCTCTATCCAAAGGTTCATCGATTCAGCGGACTGGGTTTGGTGCTCCTCTCCACCGCACGAGTTAGAGCAGCTCAATACTTACGTAGACTTCCTCAGGTACCCTGATTCTCATAATCCGTCTCATCACCCGCTCTTCTGCGTCAATATCTATTAGACGTTTATGAATGCGCATTTCCCATCTGTCCCACGTGGCTGTGCCTTCTCCAGACGGAGCCTTCCTCACTGGAACTTTGAGTCGTTTAGTGGGCAAAGGAATCGGTCCAGTCATCTTGACACCTGTCTTCTCAGCGATTGCATTCAGCTCATTGCAGACAGTCTCTAACCTCTTGTAATCGGTGCTTGTAAGCCTTATCCGCGCTTTTCTCGCCATGACAGCAGTGTCTCCAGGTGACTTCACTTATCCACTCTTACATGTTTTAAATACTTTTTCCCCAACTCTCGACTTTTTTACCCATACATGTGAAACAGCTTAGGTTTGCGAAAGATCTGTATTCCGTTCATGGTTGTGAAGTGCTGGAAGCCGGTGGCAGCCAGTTCCTTCACTTCCAACAACTTCCATCTATAGTCCATCTATCTACTTCGCGAACATTCAGGTCATCGCAAAAGAGAACTAGAGTGCCTGAAATTCTACTGCATGCATGGACAAGGGTTGTGAAATAGAGAAAGACTCAAACTAAAATGCAAAGAGCGCACGCACGATGGATGGCTTCTTCTAACTCATGTTCCTGTCTTGGCTTCATCTAATGCGCTCGCTTCCTATTGGACAGACCTTTAGGCATAGGCTGCACGCTGGACGAGTAGTCAAATATTGACGACAAGCATACTTGTTGATCTCATAAGCTCGATTGTCAGCTGGCCTTTGGAGAGCTTTCACTGGGCACGAAGATATGCAAGGGTTCTCGCAGCTTCTGCAGAAGCTTTCGTTCATAGGAGTATCCGGCTGAATTTCCACATCTGTTGCTATCGCAGTCAAGCGAATCCTTGGACCGAATTTCGGAGTGAGGAGCAAGCTGTTATATCCAAGAACTCCAAGTCCAGCCTGGACAGCCATGTGTTTCAGTGACAATAGGCCCATAAGGTAGCGCTCATCAGTTCCTCCAGTTGAAGCCATCTGATGATATGCTTTGAACCCTTCCTTCTCCAGAAACCGTGCTAGTGCATATCCTATTCTATCGAGTTCTTGGGAGATGAAGGAATTGTGACCTTTGAACATGCCCTGCCGTGGAGATACTCCAAAATAGTCACCTTCAGTTAGGAGGATGTCTGTCTGAGCATCAAGCATCTTCAACCCGAGAACAATGACCGACTTCGAATCTGGTAGGACATCCGCAGGACGATGACCTTGTGGAGCGTTGCTGAGATCATTAGCAGACGCAACACCGAAGAGATCTGCTCCCAACCGCTCTGACATTCGTATTAACGTCGTTTTCCTGTCCATTCTTTCGAACCTTCATCACCTTCTATATTCGTGAAGACCTCAAGAATGTTTCGCGCACTCAATGTCTTTTCAGACTGTGATCTTGGTAAGCTCACAATTGCTTATCAGCCATTCTTTTGCGTGCCAACACTTAAAGAGTGAGGAGATTGTGTATCCATCCTGAGAAAGGCGCGCGCGGACTGAGACCCGAAATTGATGCAGTGGAATGCAAGCCTGGGAGAGCGCCTGCGAACGCTTGTAACTCTTATATCGACAAACTACCGTAGTTTGTCGAGAGGTCTGCATCATGGACAAGATTATTGCGTTCTGTGGATTAGTCTGCACAGAGTGTCAAGCATACATCGCCACCCGGCAAGATAATGATCTGAAGAGAAAAGGCACGGTCAAGGCGTGGTCAACTCCTGAATACCCATTGAAACCCGAAGACATCAACTGTGACGGCTGCACGACGAAGAACGGACGGTCAATCTCCTTCGTAGAGGCATGCACCATACGGAAGTGTGGAATGGAAAGAGGCGTACCAAACTGTGCGCACTGTCCAACCTACGCGTGCGACCAGCTGCAGAAAAGCCACCAGAGATCACCTGAAGCTCAACAGACCCTCGACACTATACGGAAGCAACTGAACGAACAGTAGATTGACAAACCCATACACGCAGAGCACCTGTCTCTGACTTTCATCAAACCTAGACGCTTCATAGGTTGGAACTATAAAAAGTGGGGATTGCTGGGGGGCACCTATCGAGTGTTAGTTTGCGCGTTCAAACTTCTCGTACTGTATTACTATTTCCTCAACGATAGGACCTAGACCCATGCTGTCTAATTTGCTCAGGGTCCAGCTGCTTGGCCAAGCTTCGTAGAGATTGTATCTTGCTTCTTCGTTGCCTTCAGTGTCAAGAATGATCACAGACAGGTTTCTTCTCACCATGCTGCCATTCACGGTTGCTTGCACCCAATCAAGTAGCTCGTTGCTCTGTGTCAGTCCATTTCGCAGCATGAGCGGCCCATAGTGCACCAACCCAGGAATGAGAATCGGTGCCGAGGGCTGTCCTCCTTCTCGAAATTCGATAACGTCAACGGTGACATTCAACCCTTCGACTTCCATGAATCTAGCCTGGACAATACCATCGATTTCAACGAGGAAATTGTATTTGAGGTATGGCTCGGGGCGGCTCCCTGGAGCCCGCACTGTCACAATGAACGCCAGCAATGCAGCACAAGACAGTGAAATCAGCGCAATCGCTAAGATCTTTCTATTCAATGTTTCACCTCCTTTCTCCAATCCGAGGTTACCATCAAACATTACAGATATTCAAATATGCTTTATGGAATAATCTTCTAGGCTGTATTCACACGTGAAAGTACGTGCTCATCTTTCAGACACAGAGACTGCGCGGGGATTTTTCGGATATGTCACAGGTTGTTCTGCAGGGGGAGCAGCGCAAGTCTCTTCCTTCCAATCACTCCCGTCGCAGACATCCGTACTCGGCGGCAATATCAATATAAATCGAGGGCACAAAGTTTCTGTTGATGCAGAAGTTTCGTCTTTTCCTGTTCATTCTGATCTTCATGAGTCTGAACACGGGAGAGTTGAAAGCAGCCGCCACCTACTACCTGAAATGGAAGTAACTGAAGCTCTCTGATCTGTCACGCACACGGAGCTTGACTAAGTCTTAAGAACGAATCTATCTCAATCCTCTAGGGTGAGTATGCATGAATGGAAAAGCTGGCAGGATAACGCGTCTGTGGCTGACGATGATTCGGGTGTCAGACATGGACAGAGCAGTGAAGTTCTACACTGAGATGCTTGCCTTGCCGGTCGTGCTTGACGCTCGCCGGTTCAACCATGTTGAAGTTGGTCCGGAGGAACCTTTGGCGAAGATTGGTCTACATGCCACTGGCAAATCGTATCAGAAAAAGCGAAGAACGGGTATCGTCTTTGAAACAGACAACATTGACGCACTCTATGCCAAGCTCAAAGCAGCTGGAGTCAGGTTCACGCGCAAACCAACCAAGATGGCGTGGGGTGGAATCGTGGCTGACTTCCTCGATCCAGATAACAACGAGTTAGAAGTCGTTCAAGACNNAGTGGACAAGCGTGTGACAGGAGAAGCCCAAGACACGAATGCAGATCAGTCCAAAACTAAGGTGCACCATCAGTCAGTGGAGAGAACGTACAGGATAGGCTGAGTTCTACCAGAGATCAACTCGTTTATGTAGAGGCTCACTCACCCTAGTTTGAGTGTTCACAAGATCACAGAAGCAGGATCTTGGGCTGCTTGAGAAGGTGTTCGGTTGGCAGAAGAACGTTTCCTGGATCACGAGTTTGAGTATCCGATGGTCTTTCTCCCCTGCCATGATTTGCAAATCGTGCGCAGCTTCTATACTGACGTTTTGGGGTTACCTGTTGCACTGGATCAGGGAGACTGTGTGGTTTTTCGCATTGGCGAGAAAGCTCGAGGCTATTGGGGATTCTGCACTCAGAAGACTGAATTGACGCATCCTGAGAAAGTATGTCTGACGCTTGTAGTATCCTCACGGGAAGAAGTCGATCAATGGCATCGGAGACTCGTCAATGCAAACACAAAATGCACACAAGACCCATGTCACAATCAACGCTTTCACATTTATCACACATTCTTCCAAGACCCAGTGGGCTATACGTTGGAAATCCAAGTATTTGATGCAGAACACGTACCATGCTAGACGCAGCTTCTAGTGGGAATGGAGAAAAAGATGTGGCTGGTTGCCCTAACCGGTATTCCATTGGTCTATTCGATGACTTCGATTGCACCCTTTGGACACTGCACTTCGCAGGCCCTGCAAACAATGCAGTCGTCATTGTTGACCACAACAGATTTGCCATCCTTGATTTCAAATACTTCAACAGGGCAAGTGTCCGCGCAAACGCCATCCCCGTCACATTTTTCCAAGTCAACTTTCACTTCAACCATGCCATTCACCTCACAGTATTAGACACCGATTGGAAAGACAGTCGAGGATAAAAGCATTTTTGCAGATGCTCCACAAGAGGTGACTCGAGATTTGCAGTCACACTCTGAGGGGATGGGGCCGGAATCTCTCCGCAGCGTCTGGTCAATTCGATCACGCGATTCAACGAAGGCTAAATGACCAGACACGCGGTGAATGTGAATTTCACATAAGGCCAGATCTTTCTCAAGAATTTTATTCAGATCAACCCAATCTGGCTGTTGAGTTTGGCATGACACATACGAAGCTGAGAGATTACCTCAGTATATTGGAAGTTCTGGTGTGCCGGCCTCTAGAGTTTGAAGTAATTCTCCTTGAAGTAGGCCAGGAGCTCTCTTTGCTGAAGAGATACTTGGATTTCCTGGCTTCCCATGATCTCGTGGAGAAGCTTCATCTGGGCAAGAGACGATTCGTATACACCATCACTGAGAAAGGAATCTCCGTACTCAACGCGTTGGAAGGACAGGACTATCTTGATGAGCATCATCATCTTATGATGCTCCACTAGCAGCCAGAGCTTGTCAAGTGGGTTAGTCTGATCCTACGCCGACAACGAAGGCTCAGCCATCAGTCAGAGGGGCTTCTATGCTTGAGATGATTGTGGGGACCGGTGCAAACAATATGCGGCGTTTTGATTATGAGTTCATAATGTATTTCTGAGCTTGACAAGAGAATAACTTGGACATCAGGTCTTAGTCTTGTCAACACGTGTGGAATCCATTATGATTCGAAACGTGAAAACGGTTAATGTAGATGAGACTGTCTTGGCCGCCGCTGAAATAATGAACAGATACGCGATCGGCTCCATAATAGTCGTTGAGAATGGGAATCCAGCTGGAATTGTAACTGAGAGAGATCTCTTGAAGAGAGTGGTGGCAAAGAGGAAAGATCCGGCAGCAACGAGAATTAGCGCAGTCATGTCAAAACCGTTGAGAACGGTTAAATCTCACACTACAGTCGCAACGGCACTCAAGAAGATGGTGAAGAATAATGTCAAGAAGCTAGGAGTCACAAGCGCAGACGGCCTGGTGGGTATATTAAGCCTGACCGATTTGATCCCAATCATCGATGGTCAATTATCTGGGAAGAAAATCCCTCTCCAGAAGATTCCGAAACATATGAAGAGAGCTTTTGAAATATACTACGATCCAATCAGGCAAATACGAAAGAAGTGCCCGTTGACAATAAGCAGTGGAGCTTCAATCAGCTGTATTGGCCCCAGATGCATGTGGTACGTGGAAGACAAATGCGTCTTCCTAAACCTAACTACACGTGCATGAATCCAGTTGAGCAAGACCATTGTCTCAGCGTACGCATCCAAAGGTTTCTGATATGAGAGACCGGTAGAGCGGGTGCAAATGTGGTCGGCAACCTAGTTCTCGTAACAAACAGAGCACTGAACCGTGCAGAGAACCATTGAAGAAACGTTGGAAAAAGTGACGGTCACTTCCGCAGAATTGCCCGACGTAGTCTTGGCTTGCGAGCAGCTGCCAATACAGTTTCCGAAGCATGGGTGGGCAGTTTGAAAACTGCTCACTGCCTCTTTTCAGGAGCGCGAAAAAAAGTGTTTGGGCTCTGCTAGGCTGTTCATGCTTGACGCTTTGACTCGAACTGAATTCGCTGCTGGTTTCGACGTGCTGATTTTGCTAGAAAAATCTGCGTTTTTTCTTGTGGTCGTCCTGTTGTGGCTCTTGATTCTCAGGAGCCAAGCCGGGTTCCATCACTACTATTTCTTCTTGAGGCTGGTCAGCGGTCTGCTCCACTGCCTCTTCGGGAGCGCTGGATTTGCTCTCTGGCTCACCCATTTTCTCCTCGAGTGCCTTCAGTCTCGCCTCCAGTGTGTCAATAGACTCGCGTTTCGATTTGATCTTGTCTTCCAGGTCCTTGATCGCCTTCTTTTCCTCTTGAAGCACCATTTGCTTCTCGAGCCTTTGGATTTTTTCGTCCAAAGTCTTCTCTTTTGTCTCCAGAGAATTGAACTCGTTCTCGAGCTCCGTCTTCCTCGCCTGCAGCTCTTCTAACTCTTGTTGACTCATGTGCTTTCACTCTGGGTCTTCCTACACACGCTGAAAATAAGTAAATTATGAAAGCGAAATCTAGATTGAGAATCTGGCAGCCCCGTTGGGACGTGAATTGCCTGTTACAGGGAGTGCCCAGCGAATGGCTGATAATAGCTGTCACGTGAGTTTAAGGATGAAACATTCTTCCATCTTCCACGTATCATTTATCCATCATTTTAACTGTTTCATCAATGCTGACGGTGACCTAAACCTCTAGAGTAATGATAGGAATATTACTAGCAGAAAATATTACGCAAAAAATGTTATAGAAGATATAACAAATAACCCTTAATTAAGACGCTTAGTGAATAGTTTATTGGAGAAGGCTCTGGGAAGAAACACCAATGAACTTTCTTGAGCTCATGCTGTCAGAATGCTTGAAAGACAGGAACCCACTCCTTGATCTGCAAGGGTCAGATCAGAGAGTCCTGCAGATCGCCTGCGAAGATCTCATGAACTTCCTCAAGTTTCATTGGGGCCTCATCGGTCACGAGAACGGAAGTTACGATCTCGTTGAAAAAGTGCACAAGTACTATGAGGACAACGCTGAAGAGTTTTCTGAGTTTGTCAGAATCTGGTCTGGCCTCTGGATGGAAAAGTGGAGTAAGCGAGTCAAACTTCTGATTGGAAATGAAGGGTCCTCCCAGTGGTCGAAAGTAAACAAGAGATTGAAAAGCTCAGAAGCCGTGTGGCGGAAACTTCCAAAACGTGAAGAAATGAAAGACATCTTGGTTGAATCTCTGATCAAGAACGGCGAGATATGCGGCACTTCAATCATGGCAGAAAACCTGCTCAAACTGGAGCTGGGCACATCAAAGGCCAATCATTGGAGAAATGATCAGGAACGGATTCTGGAAGTCGTCAACATGACACTGCGAAAAGCTAGACAACTGTCGTACAGTAAAGGACCACTAATCTTTGTCAGAATAGACAAGAAATACTTCGCGCTTCACTAGTCACAGTTCTAGTACTGTGGAGTGGCTGCGTTCTATCGTGTTCTTGCGCCTTGAATTGTCTTCGTGCGCCATGCATATGTCTTCAAAGTAGGTGATGTACCGTATCCACATGCGGAACATCGTTTCTTCTTTACATTGTAGGATCTTCTACCACATCTCCTGCATTTGATGTGGATGATCTTTCTTGAGTGTTTCCCAAAGGAAGCAGTGCCTTTAACCACACTTGTCACCTTGGAGGTGGCGAGATGATGACCACATTGTCGCCTCGGACGATGAGTATCCCCAGTTTCTTAGTGTTCTCTGCGTCTGTCGTATCTTCAGTTTCATCCAGAACCAAGTTGAGATGCTGATCGAAACCCTTCAGCTTCGCTCTGAGACTTTTTCCACCCCTTAATCTGACAAGAACGGTCTTTCCAAGGCTCTCTTGAAGAATCTGCGTTGTCATTTCGCTCATGCTAAGCGCCTCATACCATTGTATCCTTTACTAGGTGAAACCATTAATCATTTAAATCTATCTCTAATCGAATTCAGTGTATCCCAAGGCTATTTCCGTCTTCGAAAGGGTTTGACCTCGTCCATCTCTGACACGTATCGAACTCTACTTCAAGCAGCGCTTTACTTCTTCCACGTTTCCCCAGGCGTCACTGTGACACAAGCATTTGCGCGCGCTGGAAAGTGAAGGATCACACCTTCCTTTCCTTAGGTCATGCTTATTCGCTGATTCTTGGAGTTCATCATGGCAAACGTATAGTACACATACTTAACGAGTGATGCTAGCGGTTCTTTCCGCCGAATTATGCACATTATGAAACCCTTAAAGGAGCGTGAGAGTAGATTCTGCTCATGCGTTGTTCGCATTGTGGAGTATGCTGTGAAAAAACTGAGATGATGGTTTCTAACACAGACATCGAACGGTTGGAGAGGTTGGGCCACGACATCCAGAAGTTTGTGCGATACGACCGACATGGTTTTGTCAAACTAAGAAATCGCCACGGATTCTGTGTTTTCTACGATTCAGTGAAATGTCGGTGCAAGATCTATGGGCACAGACCTTTGGGTTGTCGAATTTATCCAGTAATTTACAGTGAACAGGAAGGAATAGTGGTGGATGATCTTTGTCCAATGCAAGATACCGTTTCGGAAGCAGAACTGGGAAGAGAAGGTGAAAGACTAATAGAGCTTCTGAAGAGAATTGACAACGAAGCACACACACGCTTGATTGAAGGCGTCTGCAGAGAGAAATAGCACTCTAAACAAAAGATGTTTGCTGTCTAATGGGCATTGCATGTGTACATGTCACAGCTTCTGACGCAAGAAGCAATCTGTAGGTGCAGGGTTCTCTCCGGAGTGGTGTACATAGGTATATAAGGAAGGCTGGTGTAGCAAGGGTAGCAGTTAGGGGTTTTCTGAAAAGGGTAGAACGGAAACGACGGTTTTGCTTTTTTTCCGAGTAAATCTAGCTGACAAATCAAGTGAGGTGATAGAATGTCATATTCAGGCGGTGGAAGAAGAGGATTTGGATTCAACCGGAATCAACCTGTTGAAGTTGATAAGGAATACGAAGCCAGAATCGAGGACATAAGCCGGCGAGGTGACGGTATCGCAAAAATCGAAGGGTTCATCATCTTTGTGCCCAACACCAAGCTCGGGGACCAAATCAAGTTCAAAGTAACGAGAGTAGGAAACAGGTTCGCGATTGGTGAGCTGGTTCAAGCGTAATCCAACAGCTTCCAGAATCAAGACGCGCAAGAAAATCCAGAAGGAGGTGTATTTTACGTCAGAAAAAGGAGAAGATAGAAGCGCTGAATCTAAGGTTGAGAGCAAAGTAGCGACAAAGGAAAAAAGGATTGAGAACTCTAAGACGTCTTCCAAGGTAGGCAAAGAGCCGAATGTAGTTTACATTGGAAACAAGCCTCCAATGGACTATGTCATGGCAGTCATCACCGCTTTCAGCATGGGCAACGGAGAAAGAGTCACATTAAAGGCACGCGGGCGCGCCATCAGCACTGCCGTCG
>JABAOC010000200.1_pt1 | contig 42675 bp, 36 predicted proteins | sample 7062161 | NCBI WGS metagenome assembly JABAOC01 (sample SAMN14538625, study PRJNA623070) | marine sediment metagenome | biome: marine biome [ENVO:00000428]; feature: marine pelagic biome [ENVO:01000023]; material: deep marine sediment [ENVO:00002113] | place: India: Gulf of Khambhat ... | reverse complement strand
ATTATATTATGTATCGTTGGCACGCGCACAACTGAGTGGGGCTTGCGAATTCTTGTAAGACATGTTCAACATAGAAGGAAGAAGGAAAGGTGAAGCAACCTTTGGTATACGAGGTGGACTTGACTAAGATTAAAGGAAAAGGAGAGTTTCCCTGTCGTAATTGCGGGGTTATAATATCTCCTGAAGATGAAACAGAGGATGTCTACTGCATTCTTGACGTAAAAGTTAAAGACGAAACTCTAGAAGAAATAGTGATCCACTGCAACAAATGTGGAAGCAGAATCCATCTAGTCGGTTTCCTTATCCTCGATATTGATAACGCCTAAACTGGAATGGCATGCATGCATGGCAACTATAACCAAGATGAGTATAAGTAACGTTGATGTCCATGTGGGAAACTCTGGAATCGGAATAGCTTCAAGGTTTGGTTCAGTCAAGAAAGGAACAAAAGTTACTTTGCCTAAGTAAAAATCATCCTCGAAGTCATAGATTGATTGGCTTATTAGTGTCGTGTTAGTTGTTCCCCACCAATTATAGGTAGCATTAATGTCGACTGACGTGCTTGCGAGTGTGATGCTTCTCTGAGTACAGTCCTGAATATTGTTGAAGTTGATTGTTGCTGAAGGACATGACGTTAACGTGATTGCTACAGAACTATCGGTAATCGTGTTGTTTTGAATGTTCTGGGTCACTGCCTGCAGCACAACATCTATACCATTTTTGCTGCCTACAATTACATTTCTCTCGATTGTTACCGTACGTGCTTCTACAGTGGCATAATAATCGACTTGACCATAATAACTATTTACAACAAAGCCTCCAATTCCTACTTCACTATTCACAAGAATATTGTCTCGAATGGTTACATCACCTTCACTAATCAAGAGACCGTAATCGTAAACCCGTTTTCCTATTGCAACTCCCCCAGAATTTCCGACGATAGAGTTGTTTTGGATTATTCCTGGACCTACTACGTTAACGCCCCTTACAAAACCGCCAGAAATCACATTGTTATAAATGTAAGAATAGCAGTCTGCTTGAGTGGTAATTCCATAACCCCCATCATAGCTACTTTCAGGCACTTCGATGCCGTATACTTGAGCGCTGATGTCCTGACTAGTAATGGTGTTATTCGAAATCACAATTGTGCCTCCGGCTACATCAACTACAGAACGTGGATACATGGCATATCGAGGTATGAGCCCTGGGACAAAAGGCAAGAACTCCCAAGCACTCCCGCCGCCAGCGAGCGTGTTATTCGAAATGACCGAGCTATCAGAGCTTGATTCCCTAATTGTGACCGTGCCCGTGATTGTGTTGTTTACAATTGATGATGAACCGGAAATTACGCTTCCGTTAATGTTGTTGTTTGCAATTGTAACAAAGTTTCCAGTATGGACATCACATGTTATTGTGTTGTCTGTAATTACAGAGGAATTGCCAACAGAGATTTCACCGGTAAATGAACTATTCGAAATTATGGACGAGTTGCCAACAGAGATTTCACCAGTGAGTAAACTATTCGAAATGATGCACGAGTCAGCAACAGAGATTGGAGCATTGGTGTAAACGTTATTAATTTTTAAAGAAATATCGCTAGATATTGAAGTCGCATTTAGATGGACATTTTCAAAAATACAGCCAGAACTTGTCTGCTCGTTCCAGCTGTTACTGTATTGCGTAAACGTTACTTCCCCGCTGTCGAAGTGAATCTTGTTTGTGCCGCTTCCTCGTGCGCGTAGCGTGCCATTCACCATTATATAATAGCCGTTAAGGTTGACAGTGACTCCAGCTTCGATCGTTAACGTTACTCCATTGTACACAAGGACGTTTCCAGTTAAAGAGTAGGGGCTGTTTGCTTTCGTCCACGTAGTGTCTGAATAGATTATGCCAGTGACATCTGTAGAAGCTTGTACCGTGCCAAAACGCACAACGCCAGCTGATGCGAATCCGCTAACCATCATGGCTATTAAGAATGCACTTGAGAGTGATTTCATCATCCTGTGCATTTCCCATTACAAGTTGGAGATTCCAACGATACATAATATAACAAACATTGCATAAGAACGTTTTTGTAAAGGTTTCTTGACTATCAAAATAATCAAGCGAATGTTTCTTGGTCAAGATTTCTTAACAAGGTTTGTTCGCGCGCGCTGTTCAATTCCAATTGTTATCATATATCTGATGTCACAGTTGATTAACAGCTAAGGGATGTAGTCTATTGTGGAGAAATCAAACTGGGCGCGCACGCAAGATAATTGTTAAAAGGAGGCTTTCTTCTCTTCCTATTGAGATGAGGAAAGTCTATTTGTAGATTGCCAAGAGGTTTCATAAGAGGCAATCTTTTAACTTCGTCTGGAATACTGGGGAAAACCATGGAAAGAGGGAGCAAGAGGAAACCGTCCATCGAACTTAATATAAAGGGGAATCCTGTGAAAAAGTTTGGACTTTTTGGGACTTCAGGAATCCGAGGAACTGCCAATGTGAAAATAACTCCTGAGACGGCAACAAAGCTTGGAGTGGCTTTCGCCTCCTTTCTTGGTAATGAGGGTACGGTTGCTGTAGGAAGAGACGTTAGATTGCCAGCCAAGCTATTACAGTACGCCTTTATCTCTGGAATCCTTGCAGGCGGCGTTAATGTGGAAGATTGCGGTCTTACCCCAACCCCTGCGGTACTGTGGGCAGTCAAGAAAAGAGGACTTGATGGTGCGGCAGTAGTTACGGGTAGCCACACTCCACCTAAAATAATCGGTTTCTTGTTTTTTACGAGTGATACCGCGGAGTTCTCAGTTAAGGACTCGTACGACTTTGAAGAGATTTTTTTCGACAAGCCCAAAGTCGCGGCTTGGAATGAAGTAGGGAAACACTCCGAAGTAGAAGTTTCCAATCTTTACCTTAGAAATGTTCTTGAATGTATTGATGTTCAAAGAATCTCTTCATCAGACTTCAAAGTAGTATTAGATCCTGGAAATGGGGCATCAACTATTATTTGTGAAAGAATTTTTGAAGCTGCAGGTGTCAAAACTGTTTTGATAAACGGCGAACCTAATGGCATGTTTCCTAACAGAGACCCTTATCCTAGACCGGAAGTCCTTACTGAGTTGGCGAACGATGTCAAGAAGAGCGGAGCGGACATTGGATCTGCAACAGACGCAGATGGTGACAGAGCTCTCTTCGTCGATGATGAAGGAAACGTGTTGTGGGGTGACGTCTCGGGATGCATTTTTGCTAAAGACATCTTGATTAAACATGGTGGAGGAGCCATAGTTGCTCCCATTAACTCCTCTCAGTTGATCGAATGGGTCTGCAACAGCTACAATGGAGAGATAACATACACGAAAGTTGGGCCTCCTCACATTGTGAGCTGTCTCAAAAGAGTGAAAGCGCTTTTTGGTTTAGAGGAAACAGGGAAGAACATTTGGCCAGAGACCATCCTTTATGGTGACTGGGCTCTGGCAACTCTCAAGATGCTTGAGATCATGGCTAAAAAAAAGAAATCTCTCTCAGAAATTGTACTAGAACTTCCTAGGTTTCATATGAAAAAGGAAGCCTTCCACTGCCCAGAACCGTTAAAAAAGGTCGTGATGGCTAACGCGTTGAGGGAGTGGAAGAAGAGAGGAGAGGAGGCAAAGGTTGTCACCCTAGATGGGGCAAGAATCATTTATCCTGATGGTTCATGGATGCTGCTTAGACCCAGCGGTACAGAACCAGTCTTCAGGGTGTACACAGAGAGCCAGGATCTTCAAAGGGTAAAGGAACTCGTTAAAGTCGGTTCAGAATTAGTTGAGAAGTCTTTGTCGCGCGCACGCGCGTGAAAAGGAATCCAAATTACTGTTAAAAACAGAATAATACGAAGAAACTAGGTGATATTGAATGGTGACTAAGGAACAACTAGCCAAGCTGATTGACCATACACTACTGAAACCGGATGCAACAAAAGAGGCTATAAGACGTCTTTGTGAAGAAGCTATTAAGCACGGCTTTTGGTCCGTCTGTGTAAACCCAACATACGTGTCTTTGGCAGCTGGTATTCTTGGAGGGACCGAAGTGAAGGTATGCAGTGTTGTAGGGTTCCCTCTTGGGGCCAACATTCCGGAAATGAAAGCACTCGAGGCTGAGAAAGCAGTCAACGATGGAGCAAGTGAAATAGACATGGTCATGAACATCGGTGCCTTAAAATCACGCGACTATGAACTAGTGAAGCGAGATGTACGCGAAGTTGTCGAACACTCGAAAGCTCGAAAAGATACGGTGGTAAAAGTAATCATCGAAACTGGACTTCTAACAGAAGAAGAGAAAGTCAAGGCTTCCAGACTCGTCAAAGAATCAGGAGCGAACTTCGTTAAGACCTCTACAGGATTCACCGCGCCAGGAGCCAACGTCCACGATGTCAAGCTCATAAGAGCGACAGTGGGTCCAGACTTTGGTCTTAAAGCTGCCGGAGGAATAAGAACATACCATGATGCCGTAAAGCTGATTGAGGCGGGAGCTAATAGGATAGGAACCAGTTCGGGGATAGCAATAGTTGGAAAAAACTAGCAGACGTGGAGCCCGCAAAGCAGGAATCACGCATCCATTCTAATTGGTCAAGCCTCTATTGAAAGAACTAGACTGCTCAAGAACACCAACTAATAAGAAAATAACTCGAATCGGCTCAAAAAAACATTTCAGGTTTGCATGCCTACTAGGCCTATTAACCCCAAAAACGTGTGAAAGCTCAACCTTGAGAATATATCATAAAGAAGTGTATTCTATTCTTTCTCAAATTTACAAGTAACGTTTTACTTTTCAAATTGAAAATGTTTTCAGAAGCTCTGCTATTTTTACTTCAGTAGATTTTGTCGGAATCAACTTGCTTAATAGTCTTTCACGTTCAATCAGTCATTCAAAACTGATGAAAATGAAGATATTTTGGGTAGAAGCGCAGATCTTCTACGGCCAAAAATGTTTACAAGGCTTCTAAATCTCGCGTAGCTTCGTACTAACTGTGGAAAGGATCTCATGACCATCTTCAGTCACTAGAATGTTCTGTTCAGTTTGGAAAACGCCATAGTCCGTCACAAAACCTGGCTCTAAAGTAATTATCATTCCAGGTTCTAGGGCAGTCTTGTCATATTGTGCAATGTGCGGTGGCTCGGTTAGCATCAATCCAACTCCGTGGCCGATTCTTCCTGCTTTGAATGTCAATTTCATCTCTCTTTTTTTCAGCTCAGAATCGCAAGCTTTAGCGATGTCAGAAGCCTTTACTCCAGGTTTTACCATGTCAAGGCACATTTCAGTAAGTTTGACGGTTGTTTCATGCATTTCTCTCTGCTTTTCAGATGCTGAACCGATAGAGGCTATCCTGCAGAAGTCTGACCAGTAGCCTCCGTAATTGCATCCACCATCGATCCAGATTGTGTTTCCCTTCTTCAGTTTTTGGTTTGTGGGGTTTCCGCTAATGACACTGTAGTTGTAAGGTCCGGAGTTTATGAAACACCAAGGACGTGAGCCGCCTTTCTCCGTCATTGCGTTAAGGAAAATCTTTCCAACTTCTTTCTCAGTCATGTCTATCTCCATTTTTTCAAAGCATTCTTCGTATGCTTCACTTGTTATTTTGCATGTTTTCCTTTGTAAATTAACCTCCGCCTTTGACTTGATCATTCTAAGTTTCCAAAAGAGGTTGGAGGCGTCAACAAAGTTGGTCTTTGTCAGTTCTTGTTTAAGTCTGGTGAAATCGTTATAAGTTAAACCCAGTCGTTGTTCGTATCCAAGTTCTGTTCCGATTCTTCTATTGGTGAGCTTAAGCTCTTCAAAAACGTCTTTAATTAGGGTTAAAGGTGTCTCTGCAAGGTTTTTGTATAGTCTCACGTCTTCTATCCACGCTTCTCGTCGTGTGCTTTCCTCAACAAATTCATGTACTATCACTACAGGATGTTCTTTTCTTGGAAAAACGATGATTGTGCATCTAGCGTAGGAAAATGATGGAGCCGCTCCGCTGAAGTAGTGATAATTCAATGGCTCAGTTATTAGAAGAGCGTCTAGTTGTTCATCATCCATTATCTCTCTAGCTTTCTTCCACCGAGATTCATATTCAGAACGCGGAAACGCCTTATAATCTAGCATACTCATTTTATTGTTTACCACCTTTCAAAGGTTTGTCAACATCTACAACTAGGTCTTTGATTACCTCGAAGCCACGCATAGGCTCAACCACAATGTTACCATCAACTGGTGCTACGCAAGATTGAACGGCTTTGCCGTTTATCATTAAAGTGCAGCCGCCACATTTGCCGGTTCGGCATGAATAGTAGTATGCGATGCTTTTATCTATATTTTCATAAATGTGGTTGAGGACCATGAGCACTGTTAATCCCTTGCCAAAAGGCACATCGTATTCTTTATAGTAGGACTCTTTGTCACTAGTTGGGTTGAACCTGAGAATTTTTACTTTTATTTTTTCTTTAACCTCAGCCATTTTTCGTCACCTCGCTGGGCCGTATGGGAAGATTTCTTTAGGGGGCGATAGCTTCGTTATTATTATTGGTTGGCTTGAGAGGCGCATTTCTCCTGCCATATTTTTCACAATTATATTTTTGATCCAGTTTACATTATCTGTATTTGGAAAGTCTCTCCTGTATTGGGCGCCTCTGCTCTCTTTTCTCATGAGTGCCGCATGAGCCACCATATCCATCACCGTGACCATATTCTTAACTTGAATCGCCTCGACCCATTCCTTGTTATAAACGTAATCCTTAGATGTAGTACACAACTGCTGAAGCTGTCTTTTCATCTCATCAATTTCTTCTATAGCTGCCTTCAATCCATCTCCCGTTCTAACCGGACCTAATTTCTCCCAAGCTAACTTTTGAATGCGTCGCCTGAATTCTATTGGGCTTAATCCTTTTTCACGTTCTAACGGCTGAAGGATCTCTTTCTTCAATGATTCTAGCTCATTCGCGTCAATTCCCAAGAAGGAGGTTTTCTTAGCATATTCCGCGGCGAGTCTACCCGCCCTTACACCGAAGACAGAGAATTCGGTGAAAGCATTCCCAGATAATCGGTTTGCACCGTGTACTCCCCCAGTCACTTCACCAGCAGCATAGAACCCCTTTATGTTAGTTTCACATTTTTCGTTGATTCTGATGCCGCCATTTGTGAAGTGCGATGCCGGAACAGCTTCCATCGCGTGATATTTGAGGTCGGGTAGAAGTTTTTTTAGGTCAAAATTTCCGTATTTGAAACCTTTGTACCATGTAGCCCATTCACCCGCGTATTCAATTAGATTGTCAGGTAAATGCTTTAGTGATACGTAGACCCCGCCGTGTGGGCTTCCTCGACCTTCTAAAACCTCAAATGCCATTGCCACTGATGCAATGTCTCTTGTTGCGCACTCCTTATTAATAGGGTCCCAGTGCTCCATAAAGCGTTCTCCATACTTGTTAAGCAACCATCCTCGGAGTTCACGCTCTGTTGAGACCAAGAAAGGAAAGTCTATTCCACGCAATGCTGGTGGCCACACAAAGCATCCAGGCAGAAACATGGGAAACTCCATTTCAATAAGCTCGGCACCTATACGGTATGCGATTGCAAAACCGTCGCCTGTCAACTCTTCTGGAGCCGTTGTTATTGGATATATCCTCATTAAACCTCCAGTGGCCAGCACAACAGCTTTCGCTTTGAAAACCAATAATTCTCCTGTTCGTATGTTAAGGCCAAGAGCGCCGGTTATTTGCTCATTTTTCGTCAAGAGATCTGTGATCATTGTTTCCTGGATTACTTTGACACCTGCTGCTTTGATTTCTTTGCCCAAAATCCTTTGGTAATCAACTCCTGGAATCACGACACCTCTTGGATAAGAATGCCCAGATGATCGAAAGACATAGCGTACCTTTATACCCCAATCTAAAAAGTCTTTAATTCGATCTGGTGCTTCTTTCACATGCACTTCAACAAGCTTTTGGTTGTTTAGGTATTTGCCTCCTTTCACCATGTCTTCAAAGAAACGGTCTTGAGTATCGTTTGGATCTGCACCAGATAGGCCGAGTTCGTGTAGGCTTTTGCTGTCGACATCGAAGTCAGCGTCTCCGGTGAGGGTTGCTCCGGATTTTCCAAATTGACCTTTAGTAACAAGTGTCACTCTTACATCGTATTTGCTTGCTTCGATGGCTGCACAGCAACCTGCGCCGCCACTTCCAACGACCAAAACATCCGTCTTTAAAACGCTCTTTTCGCTTTCCTTCAAAAAGGAACCTCCTTCCACCCAGAACCTCCTTTTTAAGTAATGAATCCATATTTATCTTTCTGCACAAAAGTGGAAAACTTTCTAAATGTTTGGGGGTGGCAAGTTTGATTAGCGGACCGGAAAAAAAAATCATAGCTAGAGTTGATCAATTAAGAAACGAGTTAGTTTCAATAACGAAAGATTTGATTAGAATTCCAACAGTCAATCCGCCTGGAGAGAAATATGAGGAATGTGTAGGCTTTCTATCGGATACGTTAAGCGATATAGGTTTCAATGTGAAGATAATCGACGTTCCTAAGATCAAACTCTCTGAACTGGCTCCTCACGGAAAAGGTCTGCCCCGCCCAAACCTAATTGCCGAACTTCTTGGATCGAGTGATGATGGACCTACACTGCACTTTAACGGGCATTATGATGTGGTTCCTGCAAGTGATGAATGGGCGATCAACGCGTTTAAACCCGTGGTCAAAAACGGAAAGATCTATGGTCGAGGAGCATCAGATATGAAGGGGGCTATTGCATCAATGATAACGGCCGCTAAAGCCATAATTGAGTCTGACTTTCATTTGAAAGGATCATTAACATTTTCAGGAACACCTGATGAAGAGACAGACGGATATGCTGGAGCCGGGTTCGTCACCAAAGAAGGAAAAGTCAAGGCTGACTACTGCATCGTAGGCGAGCCCTCAGGCGTCAACAACATTTGGAACGCTCACAAAGGAACACTTTGGTTAGATATAACCACCGTTGGGAAGGCGGCTCACAGCTCAACACCTTGGCTAGGTTTGAACGCGTTTGAAAAAATGGTTGAGGTTGTAAACGCGATTAATCAAGAGGTTAAACCAAAGCTGGCGAAAAAAATCAGCTGCTACCCCACGATTCCGCCAGAAGGACGTGTTTCAACCATCACCCTTGGGGGGTCTGTAGAAACAGGAAAAATAATAAACACTGTGCCAGACCGATGCACTATGACTATTGACAGGCGCCTTATTCCTGAAGAAAAATTGGAGGATGCAAAGAAAGAAATCTTCAGTACACTTGACAAGTTGCAGGCGCAAGATCTAGAACTAAAAATAGAAACCAAAATTGTATCGCAATTTAACGCGTGTTTAACTCCAAAAGATTCTCCGATATGTACAGAAACAGCGGAAGCTGTAAAAGACCTCAGTGGAAACCTACCAACAGTTACAATGTGCATAGGCAGTCTCGATATGCGATACTTTACAGAAATAGGAATTCCGACTGTGGCCTTTGGTCCAGGCGATTTGCGCCTAGTTCACAGGGTGAATGAGTACGTAGAAGTAAAGGAACTAATCAAAGCCGCAGAAGTATACGCCTTGGTGGCTTTTAGGATCTTAAACACGCAAAATTCCAAATGAAAACGATTTTCAATGATATGAAAAAGGTTCGTATGGGTAAGGTCTCAACTTTGTTTCCATTCAACTTTGAAGAACGGTTTTAGGATTTATTGTGTTTGAATATTTATTAGCATGCATCATTAAGAAAATTCTCTTTCGTAATAACCTTCGTTATGATGATTTTCTCAAACAAGGTCGGTTTGCCTATCTTGTGTCCGCAACATATATGTGGATGCTGGAATCATTTAGATAGACATGATGCTTGGTTTGGATTTCTAATCAAAGTCAGGAACTTGATAAAATGGTTGACGACTCATACATCATAGATATCGAAAACTACTCTTTCAAGTTTCCCAGAAGCGAGAAACCCGTTCTCAACAACGTGAATCTAAAAATTAAGCCTCGTGAATGCGTTCTGTTGATGGGGAAGAGTGGATGCGGAAAAACCCTACTCTGTGTAAGCCTGAACGGCATTATTCCTAACCTTATAGTTGGCGAAGTAAAAGGCAAGGTAGTTGTTGCCGGAAAAGACGTGCATAAAACTGAAGTCAAGGAGATGGCTAAAGACACTGGAATAGTTTTCCAAAACCCCGATTGGCAACTTTGTAATATTCGAGTAGAAGATGAGGTTGCATTTGGACCGGAGAACATGTGCTTAAAACCTTCTGAAATAAGGCGCAGGGTCGATGAGGCACTCGACTTCGTAGGATTGGAAAAATTTCACAATAGAAGTGTTATGAATCTATCTGGAGGAGAAAAACAAAGAGTGGCAATAGCCTCGATCCTAGCAATGCAACCTAAAATATTTGTTTTGGACGCTCCAACCTCAAACTTAGACCCGGTTGGCACCCAAGAAGTTTGTGAAACGATTAATAGAATAAGAAAAGAATTAAACATGACGCTAATAATCGTTGAGCATCGAGTAGACGAGATAATCCACCATGCCACCAAACTACTGATTATGGGTGACGAAGGAAACATTGCGTATGAAGGGCCTCCTCGAGAAATAATGAATCAATTTGGAAACACTCTTTGGAACGATATGGGTTTGTGGCTTCCGCAGGTATCGGCTATTGCAATTGAAGCGCAGAACAGGCCAGGCTTTTCAAACCCACCAAGAAAAATGCCACTCACCATCGAAGAAGGAACCGAGGTTTACAGAAAATACGTTCACCTACCTTTGAAGATTGAAGAACGAAAGATGGTGGAAAGTAGTGAAGAGATAATATCCGCAGAAGATGTTGGATATACTTATCCTAATGGTTTCAATGCTTTGAAGGGCGTAAACCTGAAAATCAAGAAAGGGGACCTAGCAGCCATAGTTGGACAAAACGGCTCTGGAAAAACCACATTTTCTTTGAACTGTATCAGCATATACAAGCCTACCGCTGGGAGTCTTCAAGTGGCTGGTTATGACATTAATGAAACAAGCCCAACGCAACTCGCTCGGTCGGTTTCTTATGTTTTCCAGTATCCTGAACATCAATTTGTTACTCCTAGAATATTTGATGAAGTAAAATACAGCTTGAAAATATTGGGTAGCACAATAAGTGAAAAAGAGATTGAAAAACGGGTAGAAGAAGAACTTGCCCATCTTCGTTTGCTTGAGTTAAAAGATAGACATCCATACAGCCTCAGTATGGGACAGATGCGGAGACTTAGTGTTGCAGCTATGCTGGTGACAAAACCAAGAATTGTTTTCTTGGATGAACCCACGTATGGGCAAGATCGTCGAAGCGTAAAGATACTTATGGATCGCATGGATCAACTGCACGAAGAAGGAACCACTGTGATTTTCATAACTCATAATATGAAGTTGGTTGCCGAATTCGCCCATAGCGTTCACGTGTTCAATGACGGGAAAGTAATATTTTCAGGTAATCCTAGAGACCTTTGGGCTAACAAAAGCGTTTTGTCAGAGGCTAACCTTTCTCCGCCTCCCGTCTCCCAAATCTCGAACCTGATTGATGAAGGAAAGTACATATTATCCACTGATGAATTCATTGAAAATATAAGGGAGTAATTCATTGCCAGAATCTCGACTTACATTCATAGAAAAGGATTCATTTCTCCATAGATTGGACCCGCTTCCCAAGGTGGTGTATATGCTTTGTGTTGCGGTAATGGTGCTTACACCTTGGGCAATAGAGGCCTTAATGCTTTTGTTTCTTGGAACACTAGTCGTATGTTTCGTCGGAGGAAGGGTCCCTCCAAAAAGTGTGCTTTCGGTGGGCAAGTATTTAGCTCCCCTTGTTATCTCTATTGTGATAGGGTACCCAATAATTGAAGGGCTAGTGCACCCTGGTACTCCCGTGTTTCCCGGAAGTCCCATTCCCTTCACATATAGAGGACTATTTCTAGGCTTGACAATTGGCTTCCGAATATTGTGCGTGGCAACGGCTTCCTTAACAGTCATGTGGACAACTCATCCAAGAGATCTTGTTCAAAGCCTTTCTGAGTTAAAGTTAAGCGGCAAGAAATTGGTTCCGTACACTGTAGCTCATACTTTTGAGATGGCCCTTGTATATTTCCCAGTTATTGAAAACGAACTGCAAACTATCATGTACGCTGAGACAATAAGGGGAGTAGGAGCAGATGCAAAGAATCCTGTCTCGAGGAAGATTGCTCAGTTAAGAGGATTGTTGTTGCCTTTACTTATGCGTGGTCTTAGACACGCACAGACTATTGCAATAGCGATGGAAACCAGGGCTTTTGGCGCTTATAAAAATAGAACATATGTTAGACAACTTAAGAAACCTTCGATTCGTAGATTATTCACCACCTTCTGGATCGGGCTCACAATTGTATGGATTTATGGCTTCATTACAATAGGACGAATTAGCCTAGGGGGACTCCCAATCTTCTAGAGATGATCAAAAATAATCGAAATATTTGATTACGCAATCGTAAGATGGATAAAAGTTAGCTAGTGCATCATGTAAAAAAGAACTTCTACCGACGCGTGGATATAATTCAAAACGGTGTTCAACCGACCAAAAACTCTTTATACACCTTATTTGCAAAACTGAGGAATCCAGATGGTGAAAAAACATGCCATTCTCAAAAAATTTCAAATTGAACACTATGGACATTGCAGTTGCTGTGATTCTGGCGGTGATCAATGCAGCATATGTAATCGCTGGGGCTATCGGCTACATAGAAAAGGTGTTTATGGCTGGAGGCGTCTTAGGTTACCTAGCGTTTTACGTCATTGAAGGACTCATGTGGCCACCCATGTTTATATCTGGTTTCCTTCGAAAGAAAATCGGTGTCATGATGCTGGTTGGCTTCCTCTTTGGTGCTATCAGATGGGCACTAGGAGATCCAGATGGACCTTTGCTAACATTAATGTACACTGCGGGAACTGCCGGTGCAGGACTGTGGCTAAACTACAGAGACTGGAAACCAAGCCTTCCTAACTGGTTTGTTGGCGGAGTAATCCAATTTTGGATTGTTGACGGACTAATATGGTTCCCATACTACGGATTTCCTGGCGGATTTGAGATCTTCTGGCCTTCAATGGTAGTAGGCACAATATTCTGTGGGTTGTGGGGCGGAATCCTCGGTCTTTGGATTGGAAAAGCGCTTCGGGCTACAGGGGTAATCGAAGTCGTAGAAGCACCAACAACAACTTAGAAATAAAAACTTCACCTCCTTTTTTCTTTTTGCATTTGCGCTTTTCATAATGAAACGAAGAACTCTTAAGTTACTATCGTAAGGGTCTGAAGTATCAACGTACTGTGAACAATATAACTTAAATAGTAAACTAGTAATACACTATGTTTTCTTCGCAATGTCGAGGGAATAGTTTGATTAAAGTGCGTGTGAAGCTGTTTTTGACATTAAGAGAACTCGTTGGAAAGGATATCCTTGACATAGATCTTCCAGAAAAATCTACTGTTCAAGACCTTTTGATGTTCATAATCAAGAAATATGGTAGAGCCGTTTCAAGATACCTTTTGGACGAAAGGAAAAACTTACGAGAATTCCTTAATTATCTAATAAACGGAAAAAACATAACAGACTTGAATGGTTTCGAAACACCACTTAAAACTGGAGATTTAATAGTGATAATACCCCCAGTGGCTGGAGGCTAGGAATTGAGGAAATCCCTACAGTTTGATCTGGACAAATGCACAGGTTGTCGAACTTGTGAAATGGTTTGTTCTCTGACACACACAGGAGAGTGCAACCCGCTAAAATCAAGGATACACGTAACAAGAATGAAGCTAGACGGAGTAATGATTCCAGTATATTGTAAACAATGTGTAAACGCTCCATGCGCCAAGAACTGCCCAGAAAACGCAATCTATCGTGACGGAAAAACAGGAGTGGTCTTGATAGATTATGCTAAATGCATCGGATGCAAAAACTGCATACAATATTGTCCTTTCGGCGCAATGACACTAGATCCAGAAACCGAGCAAGTGATTAAATGTGACCTATGCGGCGGAGACCCTCAGTGTGTCAAGTACTGTATAGACAACGCACTCGTGAATCATAGATATGACGACGTTGGAAAACCGCAACGAGACAGGTACACGGAGAAGGTTGCGCGATCTTATTTGAAAAAATCGGAGGCGACTTAACAATGGGAATCAACATGTCCGAACAAATATTAAGGCTTGATCTTTCAACAAAAAAGATGGTTAAAGAGCCCTTGTCACAAAAATTGGCTAGAAATTTCCTCGGAGGAAGAGGAACAAACGCCAACATACTTTATGACGATTTGAAACCAGGAGTCGACCCGCTTGGTCCCGAAAACATCCTTGTTTTCGGCATAGGCCCCGCAAATGGTACACTTGCACCTGCATCGGGGCGTTATAACGTGTCAGCAAAGTCACCACTAACAGGATTCTTTGGAGATGCAAATTCCGGAGGACACTGGGCTGCTAATCTCAGATATGCGGGATGGAGGAACCTAGTTTTTTATGGCAAAGCAAAGAAGCCCGTTTACTTGTGGATAGACGATGAAAATGTTGAACTCCACGATGCAAGCCACCTATGGGGAAAAGATACTTGGGTGACGGAAGATATTTTGCTTGAGGAACTAGGAGATCCAAAAATAAAGGTTGCATGTATAGGCCCAGCGGGTGAGAATCTAGTAAGGTTTGCCTGCGTGATTAACGAAAAAACGAGAGCCGCGGGTAGAACTGGAATGGGTGCAGTAATGGGGTCAAAAAACCTTAAGGCTATAGCTGTCAGAGGCACTCGAGGTGTAAAAGTAGCCGATATCCAAGGGTTACTTGACTTCCGCGAAGAAGCTAACAAGTTGATTTCAACCGACCTCTTCTACGAATTATACTCTCGATACGGGACTCCAGGCCTAATGACGATCTATAATGAATTTGGCTCACAGACATGCTTCAACAGTAAAGAAGCCTATTGGAAAGGAGCCGAGAAACTCTACGGAGAAGTTGTTGAAGAACAGACAACGAAACACATAACCGCCTGTTTCTCATGCCCCCTTCATTGCAGCAGAGTCTATGAAATAAAGACAGCCCCATACACATGTGTTGGCGAATCTTGTGAGTATGAAAACCTGACGGCATATGGGACTAGATGCGGAAACGATAATCTAGAATCCGTTATGTACGCATCAACACTAGCTGACAAGCTCGGGATGGACACTATTTCATCCGGCGCAGTAATTGCATTTGCAATGGAGTGCTGGGAAAAGGGCTTGATAACCGCAAAAGACACTGGAGGCTTAGACTATAGTTGGGGCAACGCAGACACAGTCATCAAATCATTAAACCTGATGGCTTACAGAAAAGGTTTTGGAGACACTCTTGCTGAAGGAGTAAAACGCATGTCTCAACGGATCAAGGGATCCGAAAAATTCGCTATACATATAAAAGGCCTTGAGACCCCAGCGGTGGATCCAAGAGGCGTGCAAGGCTACGGCGGCCTTGGATACGCTGTGGCAAGCAGGGGTGGAGATCATCTAAGAGCTTTGGCAGCGTTAGCATACTCATTACCACAGAGGGCAGAGGAACTCTTCGGAACCGATAAAGCGGCTGACAGATTTTCTACTCAAGCTCAAGGTGCCGTTGTGAAGTTCCATGAGGAGATGAGGGCGGTGGCAGACTCGCTAGATATATGCAAGTACATCACTAGGACAGCACTGTTGCTACCCGAAACAATTGCCAAGCTAATAAACGTCCTAACCGGATGGGGAGTCGATCGCCAAGAAGTCCTAACGATCGGGGAAAGAATAGTGAACATTGAACGAGCTTTTAACGTAAGAGAGGGATTAACAGTGAAAGAGGATACACAACCCATGAGAATGCTAAAGGAACCAATACATTCCGGTCCATCTAAAGGCCAGGTAGTAAACCTTGCACCTATGTTAAAAGAATACTACGCACTACGCGGATGGGATTTGAAAACGGGCTATCCCACTAGGAAAAAATTAGTGGAGCTGGGGCTTGATTACGTCGCGAATGATTTACAGAAATTAGGAAAATTAGCTGAGTAAATGTGATGGAAAAATGGTGAAGATAGAGGTTAGAAACCTTTTGATGTTTTACAGACTGGCGGGCAAATTCCGAGAAACAATCGAACTTGGAAAATCTAGGCCCACTCTAAGAGAGGTGGTCGCGGAGCTTGAGCGATTGCATGGAAAACAATTAATAGACGCTCTCATCGACCCAAAGACAGGGGACATCAGATATACTCCCGACCTTAAAGGCGGAAAGAAGGCAGTTAGGATCTTGGTGAATGGAACAATGGCTTGGTGGCTAAAAGGTCTAGACACCGAATTAAAAGACGGAGACGTAGTACAATTATTTGGTTAGATGAAAAGGATTTGATTCAAATGGTAGACATAAGCGTAGATTTTGCGGGGATGCACCTCGAGAACCCCGTAATATTGGCGTCTGGAGGTCCAGGCTGGGATGGAGAACACTTGAAGAGAGCTGGACTTGCTGGAGCAGGCGCACTAATTCCCAAGTCAATAGGTCCACCAGCAAGGTGGTTGAATCACCCACGTGTCGGAAGGATGGGTCTTTTCAGAGCAGGGAAAACTCCTTATGGTATGATCAATCTAGAACTGTTTTCCACTCTCCCTGCGGAAAATTGGCTGGAGAAAGAACTAAAAAAAGCTGCTGAAGGTGGAGCACCCATAATAGCAAGCGTCGTTGCTGACCCAAACCCTTCTAACACCCAGAAGGTGGCACAAAGAGTTGTGGGTACAGGTTATGTGGCCATGGTTGAAATAAACGTTTCATGCCCAATGCCCGTTGAAAAAGTTGGTATGCACATTGGAAGGGACCCGAAATTGACAGCGGAGCAAGTCAAGGCGGTAAAGGAAGCGATTGACGTCCCTGTGACTGTAAAGCTGTCGCCAAACTTCGCGTATATTGGGGAGATCGCTAAAGCTGCTGAAAAAGCGGGTGCCGACGCTATATCAGCAACTAATTCGGTGCAAGCATTGTATGGGGTTGACATCGAGACTGGAAAACTTATATTACCTGCTTTCGGCGGTTATTCCGGACCCGCGGTAAAACCAATCACGTTGAGATGTGTGGCACAGGCAGCTCAAGCTGTTAATATACCCATATCCGGGATCGGCGGCATTTCCGACTGGAGAGATGTTGTAGAATACATAATGGTGGGTGCCACAACAGTACAAACGTGTACCGCTATCATGTGGAGGGGTTTAAAAGTTTTTAAGCAGCTAAGCAACGGTCTTAGATCTTTCATGGAGCGAAAAGGATACAAAAAAATCGAAGATTTTCGGGGAATTGCTTTAAGAGACCTGACCACGGTAGAAGAGATGGCGACAAGAGAGCCCATGCATGCAACTGTTAACAAAGACCTTTGCAACGGTTGCAAAATATGTGAAACAGTCTGTTCATACGATGCAATCAAAATGATAGAAAACAAGGCTGTGAGCGATCCCAATGAGTGTGACGGATGCGGCTTATGTAAAGCTTGGTGTCCTACAGAAGCGATTGAACTAGTGTAGTTACAGTTCCAATTCAGTAAGACGCCTTTCCATACTTTCCTCATTTATATTCTGTCGTAGAGTCTAAAGTACGAATTTCCGGTTTCATGAAACATATCCGCACCAGTCAAGAATTGTTAGTGCTAACACTTTCGTTGCTGTAATGAGGTCGTCGATGCGTACCCATTCGTTTGTAGCGTGCATCTGTTCAGTGAGACCTGGACCAAAGATGACTGTTGGGGTTTTGCCATACTTACTAAGAAATCTTGTGTCTGCGGCGCCAATTCTACCTGAAATTGCTGGATTTCTTTTTGTGACTTCTCTAAAGTTTTTTGAAACAGTTTTAACTATTGGATGTTCAACAGGGATTTCTGATGGCTCAGCAAAGTATCCAGTAAATTTGACTTCAGGAGCATGGTCTTTAAGCCAAGAATCCCTTTGAGACGCTTTTCGCAGATGACTAATAAAGGTTCTCTTCACTTCTTTCGAGTCTTCTCCAGGAAGAGTTGCGATGCTACCTTTAAGGAGACAAGTGTCAGGAAATGCGCTGGGATAGGAACCTGCTTGAAAAACACACACCATGCAGGGCAGAGCTTCTCGAACATCTGGATACAGCGGATGGCTGGCGATAGAGATCCTCATGTCTTCAAGGGCTGAAATAGCCTCTACAATCTTGTATCCTTTTTCGATGGCATTTACTCCTTCCCACCTTCTCTGGATGCCTGCAGGCTTGCCATGGATAAGGATCTCAAACCATATACGACCGATAGAAGCGGGTTGCACTCTGAGACTGCTCGTCTCACAACTTATTCCTGCGTCAGCTTTGTAACCTCTCAGAATACACGCCAAGGTTCCGTTTCCGCTAATCTCCTCGTCTACCGTATATTCCAGAATGACTTCGCCCTTCAATCCAATCTCAGATTTCAAGATTGCATCCAATGCCATGGTCATCGCCGCCAATCCACTTTTCATATCAGATGCGCCGCGTCCATAGACTTTATTTCCCTCAATCTCGCCGCTAAACGGATGGTATTTCCAAGCGTCAAGAGGCCCCGGAGGAATAACATCTACGTGCCCGTTGAGCAACAGAGATTTCCCATCGCCTTTACCTTTCTGTATACCCACGACATTTGGTCGGTTTTCATAGTTGCCAGCTACCGTAACGTATCCCGGATGTCTCTTCAGTTCGTTAATATCGGGCTCCCAAACATCCACTGACAAACTCATAGTGTTGAGCCTTTCAGCAATGAATTGCTGGATTTCTTTTTCTTCACCAGTTATGCTTGGGATTGAAATTAGGTTCTGTAGAAGTCCAACAGTCTCTTCTCTATTTTTCTCAATATGTTTTAAGACTTTGTTTCTTATATTCACACCCATTTGTAAAACCTCTTCAATAGAATTAATTACGAGTCCATCTAAAGGGCTTGAAGACGACTAATATAACTTTACTATTTTTTCCATCCCTGCTTTTCCTAGCTTTCTTGCGCGCGCGCAGAATAAGTTACGTTTAACCAACATTCGAGACAACTAGCACGCACAAGAGGGGATAGCTACAAAGTTCACGTTCTGATTTTATTTTCAGCGTGAAGATCATTGGTTAATTGCACAATATGAAATCTATTATTTTTATATGTTGAATAACGTAGACTAGCATATGGTGAAATTAACGTGATGAGGCAAAAACCTAAAATTGTTACTCCTCCTCCAGGACCTAGAGCAAGAAAATTAATTAATCGTGACGGAGAGTGTCTTTCACCTTCTCTTACTCGAACGGCTCCTCTAGTGGGCGTAAAGACAGAAGGAGTGTGGATAGAGGATATCGACGGAAACGTGTTCTTAGATTTTGGGTCGGGAATAGCTGTTGCCAATGTCGGGCACAGGCATCCAGACGTTATTGAAGCAGTAAAGCAACAGATTGATACATGCGATCATGTGAATAGTTGCGATTACTACACCGTCCCTCAAGTTGAACTTGCTCAAGAGCTTTTCAGAGTTACACCTGGCAATTTTAAAAAGCGAATTTTTTTTACAAATAGTGGGACAGAAGCTGTTGAATGTGCCCTTAAAGTTGCAAAATGGCACACAAAAAGATATTATTTCATAGGTTTCATCGGCGGTTTTCATGGAAGAACAATTGGCTCCTTATCATTTACAACTACAGGTATTTCCCCGAGAAGTTATTACGCTCCTATGATGCCCGGAGTTGTTCATGTTCCCTACGCGTATTGTTACCGTTGTCTGTTCAAGCAGACATACCCCGAATGTGGATTATACTGTCTTAGTTACCTTGAAGACACCGTTTTCAAGAAAATAGTCAACCCAGCGGAGACTGCAGGGATCCTTGTTGAACCAATACAAGGAGCTGGAGGATATATAGTCCCACCCGAAGACTATCTGCCAAGGTTGTCCAAAATCTGCGAAAAAAATGGTATAATCCTAATAGATGATGAAGTTCAAACAGGATTTGCTAGAACAGGAAAAATGTGGGCTTGTGAACATTGGAAAGTTGAACCAGAAATCATATGCATGTCCAAAGCTATGGCGGGTGGACTCCCGTGTGGAGCCTGTGTAACCCGAAGAGAAACGATGGATTGGACGCCATCATCTCATGAAAACACATTGGGTGGAAATCCAATAGTCATCGCTGCAGCATTAGCTGTGTTGAAAGTAATACGTAAAGAGAGGCTTGCAGAAAACGCAGCGCAACAGGGCGAGTATTTAATTAAACGACTTAAAGAAATGCAAGAAACTCACGAGTACCTAGGGGATGTTCGAGGCAAAGGGCTCATGGTAGGTATTGAACTAGTCAAAGACAAGAAAACCAAAACCCCCGCTACAGAAGAGCGCAATGACCTGATCTTGGAAGCATTTAAGAGAGGTATGCTTTTACTTGGCGCCGGACAGTCAAGTTTGAGGCTTGCTCCACCGCTTATAATAAATCAGCAACAAATAGATGTGGGTCTTGAGATACTCATAGAATCGCTGAAAACAATAGAAAAATAGTTGATAAAAGAGGGTTCGTGACGGTGACAAATACTCCTGGGGAAGAGCTGCCCACCGTAATATTCGCTGATAAATTTTACATGACAGATGAAGCAATTAAGAACATTGAACGCTTTGGGAAAGTGATAACAGTAGACTGTGAAACAGAAGATGAAATGGTTAAAATGCTACAAGAAGTTAAACCTAAAGTGATTATTTCCGAATACTTCAAAATCTCCCTTCCGATAATTGATTCCTCTCCTAATCTGAGGGGCATTATAGTGTGGGGCGTTGGATATGACCATATAGATGTAAACGATGCCTCTGAAAGAGGGATTCTTGTTGCCAACACCCGTGGATCAAATGCAGAGTCGGTGGCGGAACATATCTTCGCTTTGATTCTTGGGCTTTCGAGGAAACTGATACAAACCGACATTTTTGTTAGAAATGGAAGCTGGGTTAGTCGTGAAGAGACTGGAATTCCTCAAGAGCTGGTGGCGGAAGATTTGTATGGAAAGACGATTGGGATCATTGGGTTGGGGGCAGTAGGTACACGTGTTGCGAGAATAGGCCTAGGCTTCGGAATGCGAGTGTTGGGCTATGACCCTTACATAAATGCTAAGGAAGCCACGGAAAGGAGTGTAGAATTGACTAATCTTGAAACGCTTCTCAAAGAATCTGACTATGTTACGTTACACGTGGTTTTAAACGAAGAGACGAGGGGCATGATTGGTGAAAAAGAACTAGGTCTAATGAAGCAGAACGCATATCTCATAAATTCATCTAGAGGTCCAGTTATTGATGAAGAAGCTTTGATCCAAGTATTGAGGCAAAAGAGAATATCTGGTGCAGGCCTAGATGTTTTTGTCAATGAACCAATCGACCCAGCTAATCCTCTGTTAAAACTAGAGAATGTTATTGTTTCACCACACGTTGCTGGCAATTCTCAAGANNAGAGACGAAATTCCAAAGAATCTTGTAAACAGGCAACAGCTCATTGAAAAGGGTTACATGAATTAGGTCCAGCAACAATAGTTTATCCTTGAAATTTCCTAATCGAATAACAGACCGCAATACACGAAAGATTGGCTAGAGAAAGCGTTATTACAATAACTTTTATCAACTATCACTTGAGTATCTGGCTTATTCCAATTTGGAGGATTCTCGATTGAACAAACCAAACATCAAAGCAGCTAAGGCGAGAGAAATACTCGATTGTAGAGGAAACCCTACAATAGAAGTTGATGTAATAACTGAAGATGGAGTCCTGGGTCGTGCAGACACTCCTGCGGGCCGTTCAAGGGGAAAATACGAAGCTTTCGAGATCAGAGATGGCGACAAGCGATACAAAGGATTGGGCGTTCGGAAAGCTGTAAAGATCGTTAATGAAGAAATTGCCCCATTACTAAAAGGTATGGACGTAACAAAGCAAAGGGCAATCGACTATGCCCTAATCGAATATGATGGTACCGAAAACAAGTCAAAACTAGGAGGTAACACCATGGTCGCAACATCATGGGCCGTGGCAAAAGCAGCAGCAAATACCCTCTCTTTACCTCTTTATCGTTACATCGGTGGCTCCAATGCTTATGTTTTACCAGTACCAATGTTTCTCTACATATGTGGAGGAAAACTTGCAGCTACAGACTTCGATTTTCAAGAATTCAACGCTATGCCAATAGGAGCTAAGACCTTTACTGAAGCATTGCGCATGGGTTCTGAAGTTTATCATACTTTAGGTGAAATGTTGGTTAAAAAATACGGAAAATACTCTTTGAATACTGGTGATGAAGGATCCTTCTCACCGCCCAGAGTAAACGACCCCAGAGAAGCCTATGAGATAATACTAAAAGCCATCGAAGAAGAAGGATATCAAGACGACTTTATTCTAGCTAATGACATAGCGGCAGCTCACATGTACAATGAGAAGACAGGAATGTACCATTACAGAAGAAAGTGGGTCACACGGGAGCAATTGATGGATCTTTACGAAGATTTTGTCAAAACTTTTCCATTGAGGTCAATAGAAGATCCTTTTTTTGAGGATGATTTTGAAGGTCATGCAGAGCTCACGAGAAGACTTGGAATCCAAATAGTGGGAGATGACACCTTTGTCTCAAACCTTAAACGCCTAAAGAAAGGAGTGCAAATGCAAGCTGCAAACACCATTCTACTAAAGGTAAATCAAATAGGGACTCTGACCGAAGCTTTGGAAACGGCGGCATATGCGATTAGAAACAAGTATAGCGTCGTCGTTTCAGAAAGATCTGGGCAGACAGAAGACTCGTGGCTTGCTGATTTAACTGTAGCAATAAATGCTGGGCAAATAAAGAACGGAGCACCTGCTCGAAGCGAAAGGGTTGCTCAGTTCAATCAACTGATAAGAATAGAAGAAGAATTAGGTAAAGCAGGTAGGTATGCTGGAAGAAATTACCGAATTCCTACCTGAAGACTAGATTTTATTGAGCAAGGCACGCGAAAAGCAGAGAAATCCTTCTCTGTTCTAGCGATGTTTTTCTAGTAATTAAATTCCTATTCAAGAAATCTTCCAGGTTGTATGACGAGTTTTCAAAACAACTACAAACACAAGATCCATTACATTCGTTCCAGTAGGTCCTGTAAAAATCGCGTCGTTGAGTTTTCTGAACACATGAGATGAGTTATGTTTTTTTAGATTCTTGTACATATCCAATCCCTTCTCTTTTCCTCTTCTAAGTGTGTAACCATCAACGATACCTCCCGCTATGTCAGTAGGTCCGTCTGTTCCGTCGGTACCAATGGATGCGAGTACTATTTTCTCGCTTCCGTCTATCTTCAATGAGGAGGCTAATGCCAGCTCTTGATTGCGACCTCCTTCACCTGGTTCCTCCGTTATGGTAACGGTCGTCTCTCCTCCCGAAATGATAACGCATGGAGTCTTTAAAGGCCTGTTTCGCTTCTCTACTTCTTTTGCAATGCACGCTAGAACAATTCCCACTTCTCGGCTTTCTCCCTCCAACACGGTGGACAAGATCATGGAGTTAAATCCCAGTTCTTCCGCCTTTTTCTTAGCAGCTTCACATGCGGTATTATTGTTTGCCAGTATCAAATTGTGGATCTTTAAGCCCTCGAAGTCTCTAGCCTTCGGAGTCTCCAAACTAGGGTCAGTGAGTCCTCTCTCAAGATGTCTCCTAACAGAACTTGGAACCTTTTCCCACAAGTCATATTTCTGAAGAACGTGTACAGCGTTCTCAAATGTGGTTGTATCTGGGGTAGTTGGACCCCAAGGTAGACCAGCCACCTCATCTATGACTATGAGATTGATTATTTCAGCCGTATGGATGTACTGGGCGAGTCTTCCGCCCTTTACAGCTGAGAGATGTTTCCTAACAGCGTTTATTTCTTCTATTGTGGCGCCACATTTTAGAAGCAAGCCATTTACCGTATTTATATCCCCCAAAGTTACTCCTTCCACGGGCAACACCATTAAGGCAGAGCAACCACCCATAATACATACAAATACGAGATCGCTCTCTCGGGCGCTCATGGCAATTTCAACGATCTCCTTAGTTCCCTCCAGTCCCGCTTCGTTAGGTGTAGGGTGGCCGCCTTCTACCACCTTTATTGTTTGGAGATGGCGCCCTTGACCAAGTTTCTCTATTATGACTCCTCTCTTGATCCTCCTGCCCAGAATTTCTTCCAGAGCCTCCGCCATTCTGACGGTTCCCTTGCCCGCACCTATCACGTAAATATTTTGAATTTTTGAGAGATCATATATAGAATTGCCAACGATCAATTCTCCCTTATCAATAAGAATCTTCTTTTTTACACTCTCGTAGGTGTCTATTGCCCCTAAAGCGTGTTCAATTATGTCTAGTGCAGTCTTTCTACCTTCTCTATTACCGTGAGAAAGCAGTTCCGTCCGATTCTTTATAATCGCCACACAAGATGCCTCCACAATTTTTCCTGCAATAGTTCTTTATGATATTTTATAAATAGTTACATTTTCCCTCAATTATGTACATAAGAGCCAAAGGAAATATTCGAAGGAAAAACCGAGGTATTGGATTCCGCATTACAACAATGGGATATATCGGAGGAAATCTTGAATCTCGACCCATCGATTAACGTATTATTCAAACAATCGCATCGATGCACATGCATTACAGAATGGATAAGGATCAAAATAACTGAATGCAGATTGTCGGATTTTGAAAAGTTCAGAGCGAGTCTTCTTCAAGATAAAGGCGGTTAAGAAAAAACGGATTTCGTAGTCACAAAGCATCTAATACCAAAGCTAATATGGCCATTCTGACAGGTACCCCATACGCTGCTTCCTCAAAATATTTTGCGTGTTTCGTCTCATCAACTTCCGGAAAGATTTGAAATCCTAACTCGTCGCTTCTTGGCAATGGATGAAGTATGATCAAATCTTCTTTGGCTTTCTCAAGCTCCTTTAGACTTAAACGATAGATTGAATGATACTTTACCATACGAGCTCTCTCAGCATTAGATAGTCCAGCTAATAGTTTGTGAGGTATACTCTCCACATACAGCACATCTACACTACTTATAACATCTTCAAGATTTTCGGTCTCTCTAAACTCTACACCTTTTTTTCGTAAAAACTCCGTAATATTTTGTGGCATCCTAAATTCTTTAGGTGCTATGAAAGTTAGGTTTGTGTCAAAATTTGCTAAAGCATAAGCCATGGAATGCAAAGCTCTTACGTATTTTTGATTTCCCATAAAAGCAATATTCAACCCATCAATTTTTCCTTTTTCCTTTTTGATTGTATATATATCTAATAATGCTTGTGTGGGATGCTCACTCCTTTCAAGGAAGCCGTCTCCTGCATTTATGACAGGTACTTTGGAGTTCTTCGCAGCTAATTCTGCGGCGCCTTCCATATTGTACCTTATTACGATTACATCTGCATAACTCTCAACCATTCGTATTGTGTCTATCAATGTCTCCGCGAACCTCGGATCACCTGCACGAGACGATCTAGAACTAGCGAAACCTATGACGGCTCCACCCAACCTGTGCATCGCTGACTCAAAGCTTAGGCGAGTCCGAGTGCTTGCTTCAAAGAAAAGGCTGGCTAGAATGTAATCTTTTAACAGATCAGTTCTTTTTTTGGGATCCATCCTGTCGGTGACCTCTAAAATATGTTCTATATCCTCTCGACTCATATCTCTAAGCGAAATTATGTCTCTACCCTTTAATGTCATCGGACCACGATCACCTTTTTAACCCGACCATAATTTTTCTTTATAAATCTTGCGCGAAACTGTAGGTATTGATTTGCTTCCTCAAATAGAGGCTGAATCCAATAATATAAGGTGCATCTTAAGAGATTTCGTTTAGATGGACTTTAAGCGTGTACTTTTCGATTCAACATAGTTCTGAAGCGGGAGAGATTTTCCTGCTTTTTTTAATAATAGTATCCTACGAGGAGTGGCATATGTTTCTGTCCAACTAAAGAATGCACTTTGTGTTCCTGCACAAAGCGCGCGAGCGATTCGATTGATGAACCGTTGATTCCAACTGGAGGTTTGAGCCCAGAAAATGTAGCTGACGCGATTACGCAAGTAGGGTCTTATGCCGTTGATGTTTGTTGCGGTGTCAGAACAAAGAGTGTGCTAGATGAAGTTAAATTCGCGCGCGCTTATTCATGGATAAGGTTACATACCTTTAGTGGTGTAATAGGCTTTCTAGAATGACTGCGTGAGTAAAACTTTTTACGATTGAGATTATTTGGTGAAGCGCGTTTTCTCCAAGAATTTGTAGATCTTGAAATCATATCTCGCTGTCTCTGTGAAGGCTTCCATCGCCAAAATTGATCTAGTTTCGATACTTACATCACCGTTCTTCTTCAGTTCATGGAGAACTTGATCATATCTGTTTGGTTTAACGATTATGATTACATTCTCAAAATTCTTTGCTGCAGCTCTAATTATGTTGGGGCCACCTATGTCAATGCTTTCCAGAGCGCTTTTGAGATCAACTCCTAGATTGATTGTTTCCTCGAAAGGGTACAGATTGCAAACAACCATATCGACTGGTCTTATTTCTAATCTTCCTAGTTCATTCATGTGCTCTTTCTTATTTCTCAATGCTAGTATGCCAGCGATTATCTTTGGGTGTCCAGTCTTAACTCTGCCGCCAAGTATTTCCGGAAATTTCGTAATATCCGAAATATGTTTGACAGATTGAATTCCGCCTTTTTTCAAGGTTTCCAATGTTCCAGTGGTCGCAATTATTTCAATCCCAAGCTTGTTAAGTTCTTTGGCAAAATCAATGATGTTCGTTTTGTCGTAAACGGAGAGTAATGCACGTTTTATCGTCGTCATACTAAATCTAATGATAAAAGCTAAGACACGGATAAACGTATAGATAATTAAGCAGTGATTTTATGAACGCTGAAATCGAAGACACTTACGCAGAAGCATTCGATGGTTTATATTGCAGAGTAATAGTTACTGCCGACGATGAAGAGGTGTTGAGAAAAACAGCGGAGGACGCCACCGCCACACCATCAATAGTCATCGGCAGAATAGAGGGAGGCATTGAGAAAGTATTGGGGCAAAAAGAAACTCCAGACGGGCGCAAGGGCGTTATTCTGCAATTCTGGGGAGGAATCGAGGAGGGAAAGCCTCTTGCTGAGTCAGCTAAGAAGTTTGAGGTGGAACTGGCATATCGTATACGACAGGATATACTCGTAAAGCCCTTCACTGCCATTTTTGACACCTTGCTGAACCCAGATGGGAAAATCGATATGATGAAGAGGGTTGGTCACTGCGGAGACGGTTTTGAATGGGTAGAGAAACTTTACGGGCGAACCATGATCGTTGTCCCGATTATGGTTTCTGACTTTCTTATAGAACGTGAATTAGGTTACGCCAAAGGAGTGGTGGGAGCAAACTTTTGGTACATGTGTAAAACGAAGCGAGCGGTGATGGAAGCGGGTGAAAATGCGCTTAAAGCTATACATAAAATTGAGGGAGCGATAACTCCCTTTGACATCTGTTCAGCGGGTTCAAAACCTGAAACAAATTTTCCATGGATAGGCCCCACGACAAACCACCCCTACTGTCCAACGCTGAAAGAAAAGTTGGGAAAAGAGTCGAAGGTACCGGAAGGAGTCTTTTATATTCCTGAGATCGTTATCAACGGCGTATCCCTTAAGGTGGTAAGAGAAGCAATGAAAGTTGGTATCCAAAGGGCTAGTGTTGTTAAAGGAGTCGTCAAAATCTCGGCGGGAAACTATGGAGGAAAACTTGGAAAGCACAAAATATATCTGCGAGAGTTATTCCCATGACCTTCGATGTTATCGGCTTTGGTGCCCTAAATCTGGACAAATTATTCAAGGTAGACAAGATTGCCAAAGAGGAAGAAGAACGATTCGTAAAAGACTTCAAAGAATCTCCAGGCGGTTCCGCCGCAAACACCATCGTAGGCTTAGCTAGACTGGGATTAAAAACAGGTTACATTGGAAAGGTCGCTGAAGACAGTGAAGGAGATTTACTCATAAACGATTTTAAAAAAGAAAAAGTCGATACCAGCGGAATAGTAATTTCGAGTAAAGGCAGAAGTGGCCTCGTCATGGGATACATCGACGAAAATGGAGAAAGAGCGTTATACGTTGACCCAGGCGTTAACGACTGGCTAGAATTCAAAGAAATCAACCTAGACTATGTTGCCAGCACCAAATTTCTACACCTAACATCCTTCATTGGAGAAAAACCCTTCAAAGCCCAAAAAGAGCTCATGAACTATCTTTCTGACGTCAAGATAAGTTTTGATCCTGGAGCACTTTACGCAAGAAAGGGTTTGAAATCCTTGAAGCCAATAATCAAGAGAAGTCTCGTCATGTTTCCAAATGCAAAGGAGATGAGAATACTTACTGGAAAAGATTATGAGGAAGGCTCAAAAGTTTTTACAAAGAAAGGCGTGAGCATAGTTGCAGTTAAGCTCGGCAACAGAGGCTGTTATGTTACGAATGGTAAAGAAAGCCATTTGGTTGAGCCAGAGAAAGTGAAAGTCGTAGATACAACTGGCGCCGGCGATGCATTCTGTGCCGGTTTTCTCTACGGCCAAATCAAAGGACAAGACCTTTACCAGTGTGGGAAACTGGGAAATTCTGTTGCAGCTCATTGCATATCAAAAATGGGCGCTAGAACAGGACTTCCAAGACTTCCAGACATGTAAAATTTCGGAGTTCTCGAGATATTACTTCAAAGTCTTTTTCCAAAATTCTCTTAGACTATCTAAATTAGCTTCAATAACTCTTTTGCCGTCTACTCCACAGATGGAAAGGCATTTTTCCTTTATGACTTTGCCAATCGCTGCATGGATGTTGCCCTTCATCAAGGTTTCAAAATCCTCTCTGCGTTTTTCTGGAACTTCAACTAAGAATCTGCTATTTGATTCTGAGAAAAGGATGTAATCATTTCGGTCTATATTATTGTATATAGGAACGCTGGCGAGGTTTAATTCCATCCCGTAATCGCTGCTGAAGGCCATTTCAGCTGCGGCAACTGCTAAACCTCCTTCAGAAAGATCGTGACAAGACTTGATACATCTTGCGTCTATCGCGTCAGTAATCGATTTCATGATTCTTTTTGCTTGTGCTTTTCGAACTTTTGGAACGTCCATCCCTATGAAGCCTTTCAGTTTGTAGTATTCCGAACCTCCTAGCTCAGCATAGGTTTGTCCAACTAGGTAAATCAAATTTCCCGTTCTTTTCAAAGCTACTGAAACCGATTTCCTTACATCGGGTATAATTCCAATTGCAGTGAATAGAAGGGTTGGAGTCACCGGCCCTAGAACCGACTCATTGTAGAGGCTGTCTTTCCCAGAAATAAAGGGGGTACCAAATGCTTTGGCAAACTCGTAGCAGGCTTTGCAGGCTCTAACTAGTTCTCCCATTCTGTCGGGTTTTTCTGGGCTGCCCCAAGTGAAATTATCAAGCAAAGAAATCCTTCTACCGCCGACTGCAACATTGTTTCTAATAGCCTCATCTATGGCGGAAGCAGTCATCCAGTAGGGATCGATCTTCCCGTAATTTGGGTTCATTCCACAAGAAACTACGATCCCCTTCCAAGAATCAGTTAAAGGCTTGACAATCGCTGCGTCGTTTGGTCCGGCATATTTTCCATGAAGTGGTTTTAGCGTAGTGTTTCCTTTAGCCTCGAAGTTGTACGTTCGTATCACAGATTCTTTGCTTGCAATATTTGGTGAAGCAAGGATTTTCAAAAGGTCATGTGTCAAATCCGTTGGCTCAGCGAAGGTTGGCTCAGCATAGTTTTGCTGAGTCCATTTTGCAACTCTCCTAGCCCTTGGAGGACTGAAAAGAAATTGCAAATCGATGTTGGCAACGGTGTGTCCTCGGTAATCTACCTTAAGAGTTTTGTCGTTTGTAAACTTGGCAACAGGAGTGGCTTCAACACCTTCACTCTCAAAAAGGTCTAAAACCTTCTTAAGATTCTTTTCTCGAACAGATAGAAACATTCTTTCTTGTGATTCAGAAATGTATATCTCCCATGGAGCCATGTCCGGGTGTTTCAAAGGTACCTTTTCCAGTTCAACATGTATTCCACAGTTAGATCTATATGCCATTTCACCTGCAGCACAAGATAGGCCTCCTCCGCCAAGATCAGTTATGGCCGAACCTAATCCTTGATTTCTTATTTTGATAAGGGCACGCTTGATTTTTCCTTCTTCGGCTGGATTTCCCTTCTCGGTTTCCAGTTGTACCGCTTCTGCAGTTTCTTTTGTCAATTCTGCGGAAGCGAAGGTAACTCCATGGATTCCAAATCTTCCGGTTCTTGCACCCACTAGGACTCCAACGTCTCCGGGCTTTGTATCTCTGACAAACGTGTTCATTGGAAGGATTCCTATACACCCACAAAAAACAGCAATATTGCCGATGTAGCTTTCATCAAAATATATTGCACCGTTTACGGTTGGTATTCCCATATTGTTTCCATAATGGCCCGCACCGGCAACAACTCCACTGTAGAGTTCTTTTGGATGCTTTGTCCCTGGACGAAGGTTTTTAGGATCATGATCCAAGGGACCGAAGCATAAGACATCTGTGCAAGCTATTGGGTCAGCCCATACTCCGAGTATATCCCGAATAACACCGCCTAAGCCAGTGGAAGCGCCTCCGAAGGGATCAATTGCTGAAGGATGATTGTGGGTCTCAACCTTAACAGCAATTCCATGGCTCTTGTCAAAATTGATTATGCCCGCATTGTCTTCGAATACGGAGAGGCACCAAGACAAATCTAGTTCTTTCGTTATTTTGCGTATATACTCTTTGAACATGTTAGTTACTACTAGCTTTCCTTCAGGTGTGACTATTTGTCCTTTGAAGGTTTTGTGAAAACAGTGTTCAGACCACGTCTGGCCAATGCTTTGAAGCTCCACATCGGTTGGATTTCGCCCCATTTTTGAAAAATTTCGTTTAATACTTTTCATTTCTTTAAGATTTAGGCCAATTCCAAGTTCGGCGCTGATTTGAAGTAATTGTTTATCATCTGCTTCTAGTATGTTTATCTCGGTGAGTTCAAAGAATACTTTTCTCTTGAAGTATAGTTGCGAACACATTTCACTCCCTCAGAGAAGACATCGTGTTATTGTAATGAAAAATTAAAATTTAAGCTTTATTGAAGGGAAAATTTAAATAAATATTTAAATAGATCGCCTTAAGTCAATTTTTTTACCTTTATACAATGCAATAATTTTTCCGGAACTAGTTACTTTTCCGATTCGTTCGGCTCTAACACCGCTTTTTTCCAAACTCTCAGTCATGTTGTCTTCGTTGGTTTTGTCTACAACAACCGCGAAGCCCCATCCCATGTTAAATGTCTTCAGCATTTCTTCATCTTTGATAACGCCTCTGACATTTGGTGCTGTTTTCTGAATTAGATCAAAGATTGGTTGAGGTTTAAAATTGTTGAACTCGAACCCTACTTCCTTGGAAAACTTCACTAGCCTATCGAACTTCAGGTAGGCGTCTCCCGTAATGTGAACGGCTCCTTTTATTTCGACTTCTTTTGCTGCGTTCAAAAGCGGTTTGACATATATTCTCGTCGGCTCTAAAACCTCGTAGATAATTTCTCTGTTGAAGCCGTCTGGGATATCGAAGGGCTTGTATTCGCCTCCCCATTCTTTGAAGAGAACCTTACGTGCTAAGGATATTCCGTTGCTGTGGATGCCGGAGCTTCTTAAACCAATCACAATGTCTCCGGGTTTGATTGTGTTTCCATAGATGATGGCTTTCTCGAATAGTTCGCCGACGCAGGCAAAAATCATATCGAAGCCTTTGCCTTGTGTTATTCCTTTTATGATATCGGCTACGTCTCCTATTTCTCCGCCTGGAACTAGGCATCTGGCTTCTGTGACGCCTTTTACTATGCCTTTCATCCACTCTTTGACTAGGTAAGGATCGGAAACTTGGGCGTGTATGTTGTCGACAACTGCTAAAGGTATGGCGCCAGACCTTATTACATCGTTGACTGCCATGGCAACTCCGTCTATTCCTATTGTATCGTACTTGTCTGCCAGTTGCGCTAAGAGAACTTTGGTTCCAATGCCTTCAATGACGAGGTCGAGGTATCGGTCGCCGACTGGGAAGATATTTCCGTACGGAAGTCTCACCACTTTTCCATATCTACTAAGCTTGTGAGTTTGTCTCAGGACTGAAAGAACTTCTTTGGATTTTGCTCTGGTTTCCCTGTCTACGCCCGTTTCGGCATATGTGAACTCTTTTTGCATATGTTTCACTACGGGTTGATTGGTGAATTTTTCTTATAAGTTCCGCTGTCCTATGATACAAAAAGATTTATGTGGCCTCTTTATGGATACGCCCTGCTTAGATCCTCTTGTATGTGAAATCAAAATGGAAAATGATATGCGGTGCAGATGGCTCAGATTAAGGTAGATTCAGGTCTTACCATCTTACTTTTTCAAACTGAAAATCTTTCAGGTGACGATTTCTTGAAGCTTTTTCTTCCTTGTCGCCCTCCTTATTTCCAAGGCTATCCTGTCGCCCATGCTCATCCTTTTCCGGTACTTTGCATTTGCGTATTGGGAGCCTATTCCCATGTGTACGTTGGTTCCTCCGCCGTGCCTTAAAGCAACATCCTGCGTGACAGGGATGTGCATGTATGGTTCGCCCCCCTTCGGAACATCGTACAAACCATAGTCAACTGCAGTTTTTGCTTCAGCTCCGCCAGTGTAATCGATCTTGACTTTGGGTTGTAGTTCGTATTTTGAAACTCTATCCCATGTGACAAGGGTCTGGAGGCACCAAGCGCCGATGATGCCTGGAGGTTCATGTTCTCTAGTTGCTAACAGGAATTTGTCGGCGTATCTATGCACGTCTTTAAGAAGGGATTCTCTTAGGCTCATGAGCACGTGAGCGGTGACTTCGAAGGAAGGAACTTTTTTGATTTTTTCTTGAACGTCTATTGGCAATCGTTTCACGCCGTCCAATATTGTTTCTCTTCTTTCGTCTATGGATAGAAATTGGTTTGACAAGCAGACCCCTGCATCTTCTACGCTAACGTTGTATAGTTTAGCATACCATTCTCCTGTGTCTCCCCAATCTTCTTTTGCGTCTAGGGGTGAGAAGAAGAAGTTGAAATTTGCGTGGGGACCTAGAACAATTTGCTCGGCCCTTGCATTTTCCAGAGACTCTTTGGTTAATGTTCCTGCTTCCATTTCTCTTTCAACTTTCTCTTCGAGGTCACTGGAACCAGCTGCAAAGATAAACTCTCTTTCAAATTCTCTGTGAGCATGTTCTGCTTTCAGAAGAATCGGTTCATCTATGGGTTCCTTGAATTTTATTCCTTTTTCATGAACTTCGTATTTGTATGAACTTGGACAAGGAATGCCAGCCTGTTCGGCAAACCAGTAATAATCCTTTTCGATTTCTCCTCTGTTCTCAATTTTTAGCAGTCTTCTTGAACCAAGGATTGGCACCGCGAATTCTTCTTCGATGACGCTGCAGTTTTCGTCGCCGCCAACATATACGGCGAAGGCTCTGTTTGGAATCTGTAAACATTCTAAGTCAATCAGATCGTCGACATACTTAACAATATCTGAGTACCTGTCCAATATTAGGATGAGGCTCTTCCATTTGTCTTTCTTTTGTATATCCTTTGGATCATTTACAACCTTGACATCTCTTTTAACCAATCTGGGTAGGTCTTCTACTTCCTCGTTATCTCTGCCGACCATGGGATTTTGAAGGTAAATTCTAGCTCTTTGCGGCGTTACGTATATTATGCTTCTTATCCCGAAGTCTCTTTGACCTTGCCAGGCATCTAGGGCAGAATGAGAGCCCAAGTTGAGACCTATGGGTTCCTGATAGACTTCCACGATTTCTTGCATCTCTTCCTTTTCAATGACCATCGAAATCACTCTTTACCCACAAAGAACAACCAAAAATATTTAATCTTTTATGACATGAATGTCTATATGGCTAATCGTGCCTCACTTTTTCTGTTTTACCAGATTTTGTGGGTATGCATGCATGTTGTAACAAAAAAATATTCAAGTCATCTCTTTAAAAGTATTAGCTATCTTTTTAAAAAGAATAAGTAATATAACAAGATTGGGACGTACAATCCAATAATAACAACCTCTACCACACGATTCAAAGCTAAAAAATGAGGGGAAGCCGCATACGCCAGAGAGAGCATACGCGCGCGTTACGCAGGGCCCTAAGAAAACGAGGTAACACTCAAGTTTGTTTTTTGGTTTATGCATCCAGTTTAGGCGTTATCAATATCGAGGATAAGGAAACCGATCAGATGGATTCTGCTTCCACAGTTGTTGCATTGGATCACTATTTCTTCCAGAGTCTCGTCTTTAACTTTTACGTCAAGAATGCAGTAGACATCCTCTGTTTCATCTTCAGGAGATATTATGACCCCGCAATTACGGCAGTGAAACTCTCCTTTTCCTTGAATCTTAGTCAAGTCCACCTCGTATACCAAAGGTTGCTTCACCTTTCCTTCTTCCTTCTGAGCAGCTACTGATGAAAGAAGCATGCTCTCCTATTTTATGCTAATTTTTGGTACATCCTGTTCTAGAAACTAGACAGGCTTTAGCAACCATGTATGCAAACAATCTTTTATAGTAGCCTCGTGTCAAAATCTTCTTCCAGTTAATCTTTCATAGGCTTCAACATATTTTTTGGAAGTTTCAAAAATAACGTTATCTGGTAGGCTTGGAGCTGGAGGTTGTTTATTCCAATCAAGAGAGTTCAGATAGTCCCTTGCATACTGCTTGTCATAGCTGAATTGATCCCTTCCAACTTCATATTTTTCTAGGGGCCAAAACCTAGACGAGTCTGAGGTGAATAATTCATCGATAAGGAGTAACTCTCCATCATAAATTCCGAATTCAACTTTGGTGTCGGCGATGATTATGCCCTTGTCTTCAGCTCTTTTAGAGGCGCGCTCATAAATTCTCAAGCATGTTTCCTCGATTTCATCTGCTACGTCTCTCCTAATTTTTTTGGTAACATCGTTTTTTGTAATCTCTATGTCATGACCTACCTCAGTCTTAGTAGTTGGCGTCAGAATGGGTTCCGGAAGCTTCTCAGCTTTTCTCAACCCCGGGGGCAGTTTGATTCCGCAGATTGGTTTCCCTTGTATGTATCTTTCCCAAGCTGCGCCGTAAAGGTAGCCCCGAATGACGAACTCTATTGCTATTGGTTCAGTTTTCTTAACCAAGACAATTCTTGGATCGACAACATCTAGAATGTGGTTTGGAACGATGTTTTTTGTTTGGTTGAACCAGTATACCGAAAGCCTGTTTAGTGCCTCTCCCTTATGAGGCACACCGTTAGGTAAAACAACGTCGAACGCTGAAAGTCTGTCGGTAGAGACAATCAATAATCTTTTCTTCAGATCATAGACATCCCGCACTTTCCCCTTCTTGAAAATTGGGAAGGGCAAATTTGTTTCGAGAAGAACGTCATGAGTCATTATCTTAACCTTTGCCTTTGGATTTAGAAATCTTCTTTGCTTCTTCAGCGTCTTCATAAACTTTTTTTTCCATTTTCTGTTTATATCCTCGAAAGCTTTCATATAAGAAGTTGTTCGATAGGGCAAGGATTTTCGCAGCGGCAAGAGCAGCATTTTCAGGTTCAGGAACGTAGGCAACAGGTATGCCCTTAGGCATTACCACAGAGGAAAAAATCTTAGTGCAACCGTATTTTTCGGAATCAGGAGGGCAGGCGATAACTGGATATTTCGTGTAACCGGCAACGACCCCTGAAAGAGCGTCTGATAGTCCAGCAACCGTAATAAAGACAATATTGTCGCCGCAGTTTTCGTATTCCTGTAGGTCATTTAACAGTTTTTGTGGGGTTCTATGGGCTGAAGAAACATTGTAGTCGCAAGTGATTGGAAAGCCCTCTTCTCTAAGAAAATCGCCAATACGGGAAGCAAATTTAAGGTCTCTTTTAGAACCCATCAGAACGATGATTTTCTCTTTTGACATAACAATACACTGGTTCGAAAAGCAATTTAAGTGTTGATTAAGTCTGTTTTATTCCCCAGGTTTCTCGGATTTTCTGACATTTCTCAGTTGCTTTTTCTACTGCTCTCATTAGTGCTGGTCTGATTTGGCTGCCTTCAAGTTCGTATATTGCCTCAATCGTGGTTCCACCAGGAGTCGTCACCATGTCTCTTATCTTAGCCGCGTGTTCCCCTGTTTCCAATATAAGTTTCCCAGTTCCAAGAACTGCTTGCGCCGAACTGTGGAAGGATAAGTCTCTGGGTAAACCAACTTTTAAGCCCGCATACATAAGGGCTTCTATTATTATTGAAATGTATCCTGGTGCGCTCCCGCTGAGGGCTGTAATAGCATCCATGTATCTTTCTTCAACCTCTTCACAGATTCCCATAACGTCTAGAATCTCCTTAACCTTACTTTTGTCTTCTGGAGTTACGTCATCGTCGCAACAGTAAGCGGTAAAGGCCTCTTGCACCAAAACAGCAACGTTTGGCATAGTCCTAACAAATCTGGCTCTAGGAACGATCTTCTTATAGAATTCCAGTGGAATCGTGGCAGCTGTAGAAATCACCAGTTTTCCTTCGATTTCTTTGCTTATTTCTTTCAGAACTTCTTCCACAGCGTTTGGCTTAACGCAAATGAAAACGATCTCAGATTCTTTTGCGGCTTTCTTGTTATTCCAGGTTATAACTGCCCCTAAATTTTCTAGTTCCCTCAATTTCTCTATTTTCCGTTTTATTTCTGTAGCGGTAATCTTGCCATCATATCTACTTTTCAATAGACTTTTCACTATGGCTCCACCGATTACTCCTGCGCCTATTACGGCAATACCGTCTCTCATTGTCTATTCCTCTATTGTTTATGACTACTAAATTTACAATGCTACTCTTAATCTTTATCTTCATCAATGAACCCTCCTTGAACAACTCACCATATAACCAAAAAAGGAACTGAGTCCTACACTCCATTTTCGCTACATTCCCAATTCCGAAATAAGGTTTAACTTAACTCGAAATACTTGTTTTGCCATGGGAGACAAAGTCCTAGTTGAAGCCCGCGCAAATTCTACGCAATGAAACTAAAAGGTGGAAGGAATAATTATGGACTACTTCGGAGAAGACGAAGAAGTCATCCGTGGCAAGAAATGGAACTGGAAGGCCTTCAAATCTACTGAGGATTATCCAGTTTCTGACAACCTTCTTGAATGGGTTATTGGACAAGAACGGGCATTAAACGAATGTTATCTATGTTTAGAGGAATGGGTTCACAAGCTAAAATATCTCAAAGAAGAGAAGTGGTATGAAGCGTGGAAGGACCCAAAAAGGGAAAAGCCCCAGATTAAGAAGACTGCGCCTCCTGGACCTTATCTGCTTCTACTTGGAGATCCTGGAACTGGCAAGTCCTTGATCGGGAGAGCCCTTGCAGTTCATCTAACTGAACTTTATGAGAGACAAAGCATTCAACTCCAAGATGTGGCCTGTTGGCAAAATGTAGTGGTTCCCAGCGAACCTAACATCTCCTGTCACCCAGCTGGTGAAGGAAAAAGGCTTATCTTAAAAGAGAAGCTGAAGGAAGCAAAGAAGCAGTTTCTTCAGCGAATTGGAGTCAAATTTATCATTTACTTAATGATTTGTGTAGCCTCAATTTTCATGTTTGCTGGTTTTTATTATTTATGGCAAGAGAAAATTCGGTGGGACACAAACGCATTAACTGTTTGGGGAGAACCTCTTCACACAGTGTATAATGGCAGTTTTTCAGATTTCATTTTGGATTCTTTTGTTTCCATTGGAACCACGACTTTTCTTCCAGCTGGAATGATGTTGATGTTTTTAATTATTGTAACAGTCCTTGGTCGCTTCGGAATCGTTGGAGGCTCCAAAGGAATTGGTGGAGCCAGAGCATCGAAAGTTCCGAAACTCATAGTTGACAACTCTAAAAAAGTTGCGCCGTTCATAGACGCTACTGGCCATGGTTCTGCCCAATTATTCGGAAGCATTGCTTGGGACCCCCTGCAAACTGGAGGCCTCGGTACCCCAGAACATCAGAGGGTAACCGCGGGAGATGTTCATCGAGCCCATCTAGGCATCCTTTACATAGATGAAATAAAGAATTTGAAGCCAAGTGAAGCTATCACGGTACTGACAGTCCTAGAAGATGGACAGTTGCCGATAACCTTACGTAGCCAATGGAGCGACGCAGGCGGAACCGCTGCCATGGCTGTAGCAACAGAACCCGTGCCCTGTATGTGTTTTCTCGTTGGCGCCGGAAACTTCGACAGCATTGGACAAATTCACCCCGCGCTCATGGACAGAATCTACGGTTATGGAAAAGTAGTTAGAATGAATAACGACATGTTGAATACAGTTGAAAACCGTCGCAAATATGTTCAGTTTATCGCTCAGGAGACTTCACGGTTTCGTTTAATTCCATTCAGCAGAGAAGCGTGTGAAGTAATAATTGATGAGGGGCGCAGGCGAAGCAACAAAAAAGATGGCTTGACTACGAAATTCCGTCCTATGATAGCTCTCGTGAAAACAGCCGCTACATTGGCAATGAACGAAGGCTTGGCGCTTGTTGAAAGAAGACACGTTGAAGAAGCCATAGAGAAGCATTGTAAAACAATTCAGAAACAGATCCTCGAACATCAGATCAGTGAAAGAGGAAAGCTTCTTGAGATTAGGCCAGAAGGAGCGAAGCTAGGTCAGATTTATGGACTTGCCGTAGTCAAAGATCCTTACAGCGGAGAAATGACTGGCAACGTATTAACTGTCAAGGGTTTTCTGGAAAAAAGAGACACGAGACCCGAAAATTCCTTACATGGATACTACAAGGTCACAGGGATCGCGAAGAAAGGAAAAGAAGAGTTCATCGCGGACAGTGTGGCGAAAGTAAGAAGCGTCATTTTACAGAAGTATGGCGCTGATATTGCCCAAGACTTCTTTACGCATATAGATTTCGCCCAAGCCTACGGAGTTGACGGACCAAGCGCCGGCGTCACCATGGCGATTCTTCTATGTTCACTAATAGAGGGGAGACCCATTCGACAAGACGTTGCTGTAACAGGAGAAATCAACGTTAGCGTGGATGATGTGGTACAAGTAACAGCGGTCGGCGGATTACACGAAAAGATAAAGGCCGCTGAAATGTGGGGATTCAAGAAAGTAATTATTCCCGCCAAGAATTACAAACATTCGATAGATCCTAGAGACTATAAAATAGCGGTAATTGCTGGAGAAACTCTGGAAGATTATCTAAAAGGATCGTTAGTCTTTTCAACAAAAACCCCAGACCACTATGATTCCAAAAACCTCATTGAGTAGGTGCAATGTTCAAGACGCGCGTTCACATTCACCCCAAGTTTTAAGAAGGCAAGGTGGATACGACACTTTATGAAATATGAAAACAGTAAGATTGCAGGCGCGCTTTTGTTTATCGGCGCTGTCCTGTGCGTTTTGGGAATAATCATTGCAGAGGCACTTTATCCGGGATATAGTACCTCAGAGAATTACATAAGTGACTTGGGCGTTGGACCCTCCGCCCTTATCTTCAACTCTTCAGTATTCTTGGTAGGCGCGTTGGCGGTTGGTGCTGCTTACTTCATTCGGCGAGCATTTGATTTTATGCTTTTCTCCCTCTTTGCAACAATGGCAGGTATTGGTGCAATGGGGGTTGGAGTGTTCACAGAGGATGCTGAAGTCGTACATGTCGCATTTTCCTTTATAACATTCCTGTTTGCTGGGTTGTCTGCCATCACGTCTTACAAACTGCAGAAACCCCCATTCTCCCACTTCTCTGTTATTCTGGGCGTAGTTGTGCTTTCAGCGCTTGTTCTCTTTGGTTCTGACACTTTTCTGGGGTTAGGCAAGGGAGGAATGGAACGTATGATTGCCTATCCTGCTCTACTCTGGGCAATTGGATTCGGAGGTTATCTTATCAGCTATTCCAGTGATACATCTACACCTAAGAGATCGTAACTTCCGACGCATAACAAGAAGCTTGTCAATGTTTCATGCACAATTAATATAGCAGTGCTGGAATCTTTTTTGATTCTTCAAACATTTGGAGAGCAGAGTTTAGTTCTCTGAAATATTTGAGTACTACTAAACCTCTTTCTGTAATGGCATAGACATCTCTTGTTTTGTGTCTTTTTTGGTGTAATGTTTGTTCTTCAACGAGTTTGTGCTGGATCAAAAAATCCAAATATTGTTTCAGAACACTACAGTTTACGTTAGCCTTATACATGACGTGAGTCAGCTTCAACGGTCCATGACGCGCCAGAACCTTAAGAACATCAACATGCATTTCCAGCTTTGATCTTCGCATGATCAGAGACCTCTTTCTCACATATCTTAGTTTTATATATAAAATGATGTGTGTACACTAAAGTTCCACATTTCTCGGGAAAAAATTAAAGTCAGCGCGCGCTGAGTCGCCTTTGTGGTGGCGGTCAACTTGTTTTTCTTTGGAGCGACCTTTTTGACTGGGATTATCGTTCTCAATCTTCTTTTTTCTGCTCTACCTTTGAAATAGTAAATAATATTTACCAAATAATGGAAGAGGAACCATGAGGTCTCTTAAGCAGACTTGACATATTTTGATTGTTTGTTCTAGAGAATATCTATCGTTTCAAAAAAAGAGAGAAAGGAAGGATTGCATTTGCGCGAGCTTTTTTTTCTTGTGAAGGCTTTTCCCCAGTTTCCTTTAGTTATTACATCATTTCAAGTTGTACTAAAGATTTAAGAAAGTAACTTCTAGATGTGTTTGAGAGCTTATGCCAAAAAGAAGAAAGAAGACTAAGAAGAAGATGACTCCTAGCTCTTACAATACTATGCCACATTACTTTCCAACAGAACAAGTGGACATTGTTAAGAAAATTAGAGCCAAAAGATGAGTTAGACGAGGAAAGCCAAAATATCTTTTCCATATTTCTTACATTTAGCAACTTCTAATGTTCATACAATTGAAAGAGGACTTGGTTTAGGCTCTGGATAATTCTGTTCAACCAAAAACTTTTCCTCTGAAATTCTATCCCAATGACCATAAGGAATTTTTGTTATAGGTTCTTGGGTGCTTAGAATATGGATTTCTGCTTCAGAATATTTAGTTGTGAGGTTCTTTGATATTTTAAGTGTGGGTTGGTGAATAGCAGTGAGTAGTTCTGAGGATAAGAAGGAAGATAAGCCTGTGAAACTTGAGGATGTTGCTGAGGAGACTGGAGAGCTTATTGGAAAAGGCATTAGGAAGACTTGGAGGGTTATGAAGAGCTTTGGAAAAGGAGTTATAGACACCCTCGATCAAGAAGAAGATCGAGGAAATGCTAAAGATTTGATTTGTACACAATGCGGTGCTTCAATTCCTTCATATTCGGTTTTCTGTTCCAGTTGTGGGAAAAAACTCTAACAATTCTATAAATAAAAGGTGATATACTAGTCTTTCAATGTAGAAGGAATATAGAATAAAGTAGTTTAACAGATGTTCTTAGAAGTAGAAGTTTAAGATAGGACTAAAGAAGGATTGGAGAGGGAGGATTAACTCCAGCTTGCCTATTTCTATCGTATTTATTAGTAGTTCGATGTAGATAGTATTTGGATTGAAATGAATGGTCCATGGATTTTCCAGATATTGTTGGTTTTGGTTCCTGCTATTGCAACTGCTATTCTCGGTTATCTCAGGTGTTAAGCAACAGAAAAAACAAGCTTTAAGAGAGTCCGTCACTCAAATGGCGAGTGATCTATATCTATCACTGTTCACTTAAACAAGAAGAGATTTGGCAATTTTGGGCAATTATCTGGAGGAACCAAATGTTTTTGGAAATAAATAGTTAAGGGAAAAATGTTAATGCTTAACGCAATATTTGTATGGGTAATCTGCACTCATTTAAAAGCATTTCTTCAATAAAAACGGAAAAGGGCCCGATTTTGGCAGTTAAAGATATATCTGCATATTAATAAAAGTTATTTCGCTCTTTTATGCTAGCATCCAGCTGGGTGTTAGAATTTGATTTCATGGAAGTATTCTTTCGAGAAAATAGGCAAGGATTTGGAACTAGCGAGGAAAAAGAAGCAAGCTTTGGACGATCTTTTCAACTCAGGCAAAATTTCGGCGTCTACATACGACTCCCTTGACAAGGAGCTCACTGGCATAATCTCAGAGATTGAGGCGCGTCAGAAAGATCTAGCTGACAAAATGACCTCCAAAATTGCTGACTTAGAAAATCAGATCGGTACGCTGGAAATGTTTCTCGCGAACTCGGAAATCCAGTATGTTGCTGGAGAAATAGATGCCGAGTTACATGAAAGTGAAAGTAGCGCCTTCTCTTCAGGTCTTGAGGCAGTAAAGAAACAGTTGATTGCCATCAAGGAGGTCGTCACCAGTCTTATGCCAGAAGTGGTAGCGCCTCCACCCCCATCAACCCCGAGCGAAACTGAAGTAGCACCGATTACCGAAGAGGTTGTTGCGGAAACTAGTGAGATACCTGTTCCTGTTGAAGCTTCGCTTGAAGAAACGATGGTCGAGGAACCTGTGGAAGAGGCAATTGGAGTGGAACCTGTTTCTGAAGAAGTAATTGTTGAAGCGCCTTTGGAAACATCAACAGAAGAGGTGCCTACTGCGGAGGTTGCTGAGGTGCCCACAACAGA